>Ga0257121_1002935_pt1 | contig 11572 bp, 10 predicted proteins | sample SI106_100metaG_FD_190180 | JGI IMG/M metagenome (GOLD analysis project Ga0257121, IMG submission 190180) | Marine microbial communities from Saanich Inlet, British Columbia, Canada - SI106_100 | ecosystem: Environmental > Aquatic > Marine > Inlet | place: Canada: British Columbia | collected... | reverse complement strand
TAAGTTTGTCTTCTTCAACATAGCCACTTATTAGTATTGAGATTGCTGGGCCAATCGCATAAATTTCATCAATTGTCATTAATTTATCTTTGTTAGTAAAATTCATTTCAAATTCATCAAATCTTATCCCCTCACCTGATAAAGTGTCAGCAATTCCCTGAAGTGAAGCAAGAGTTAAAAGTTTAGTTAAGGCTGGAAGCTCTTTTAACTTAAAATTATAAATTTTAAGCTTAGATCTTGAGACATTTTCTAATTTGGATGAATAAAAATCTAGATAGCCTCCTTCAAATCCTTTAATAAACTTATATTTTTTAACTAGGGGCTTTGCTCTGGATGAAAATAAAGTAGTAATTTTTTCACCATTATTATTAGTATTTATAGTGAAGCTTAAATTTTTACTTTTATCAAAAAGAGCAGAAATTTCAGCTTTAACAACTTTGTTATTTTTAACTTCCAACATACCTTTGAAGTCAGACACAATATCATTGTCACCAATGTAAATGTTTTTCAAATTTGAACTTAGTTTTATATTATCTTTAAAAATTTTATAATCATCATTATTTTTATTTTTTAATAAATTATCAATTAATTTTTTGGCATTAAATGATGGGCCGTTTATGAAATATTCATTTTTTTTCTTTCTTAAAATTAAGAATTTATTTTTTTTATCTTCTTTATCTAAATAATTGAGATCCATTTTATCAAATTTAATAATTAAATTATCTTCATCTAATAAAAGGTTTTGTAATATGATTTTATTATTTTTTTCATAGATACTAATTTCTTTTAGATTAAGTTCTTTGTTCTTATTATAATTTCCTTTTAATTTTATTTGTGTTGTATTTTTTTTGTTTTTTTTAAAATTTAAAACATTAATACTTAATAAAGTTTTGTCTAAATCTATTTGTGTATCAAAATTTAATTGATTTTCTTTTTTGGAAATATAATAATTTATTTCATCAAAATCTTTTTCTAATTTAATTTTTCCTGATCCCTTAATTGAAAGATTGTTTTTATCAAAATTTATTTCAATTTGTTGATTCTTAAAATTAATCAGATCATTTAATTTAGGAAAAAAGGGTTTAAGAAAATCTTGGTTTTTAAATTTTAGTTCACTTAGTGATATATTTGATGATAACTTAAGATCATTATTTATATTAGTGATTGAGTATTTAATTTCATCAAATTGATTTGATAATTTTACTTTACCTGACCCTTGTGCTGTAAAATTATTTTTTTTGTAACTGGTCTTAATTTTATGATCTTTAATATAGATTAGATCATTTGTCTCCATCATATAATTATCCAAGAAAGAAGGGTTTTGATATTCAGACTTATTTATCTGTATTTCTGAGTTTACAGTTAAATTCTTTATTTTAAACCTGTTATCAATATTAAAAGAAAAGATATTTTTAGAATTAAAATTAGTATTTAAAAAGTTTAAATATTTAAAATTAAATAATTGAAGCAAATCATCATTAAGAATGGCATTTTGATTTTGAATTTCACCCTCAAAAAGAAAATTTTTTTTATTTTGAGTAATCTTAAAATTGTCAGAAAAAAAGTTTATTTTATTTGTTGTGAAGCTTAAATCTTTAAAATTTAAAATATTGCCTTTTACATCTAAATGAAAATTTATTTTTTCAAAATTATAAATATTTAAAAATCTTATTTTTCCATTTTTTAAAATACTTCTAATTTTATAATCATTTTTTATTTTTCCATTTTCATCAAAATTAAGCTCTACATCAACAACAACCTGCCCATTTTTAATTGCACTTTCTAAAATAAATAGCTCTGGCTTGTTTGTTGTTGTTCTAATAAAAGCAACCAAATCTTTTAACAAAATCGACTTGGTTGATAAGTTTAAATTTGAAGAGCTAAATTGATTTTTAAACAACGAAATTAAAGAAATTTGAGTTTCAATATACTCTAATTCTAAATTAGTCCCCTTATATATTATATTTGTACCAATTGTTTTTGCGTTAACTTTAAAATTGAATGGATCTAGAGTTAATTTTATTTTTTTTAGTTCAATTTCTAAATTTTTGTTAATTTTACCAACTTTATCTTTTATTTGATTGTTGAATTTATCTGTCTCCAAACCAATGACACTCAAATATAATGTTATCAATAGAATAATAATGATTATTAATGCAAGATATTTGGTAATTATTTTTTTCATTTTATTTGATATAGTGATTGTTCTAAAAATTCATCAAGATCACCATCTAAAACTTTATCTGGACTTGTGCTTTCAAAATTTGTTCTATTGTCTTTTACTAGTCTGTATGGTTGTAAAACATATGATCTTATTTGATGCCCCCAACCAATTTCTGATTTAGAATTTTCAGTGTTTTGATTTTTCTGTTCTTTTTTTTTAACTTCATAATCATACAATCTTGCTTTTAACATATTCATGCATGTTTCCTTATTTTTATGTTGAGACCTTTCATTTTGACACTGAACCACAATTTTAGAGGGGATGTGTGTTATTCTTACAGCGCTGTCTGTAGTATTAACATGTTGCCCTCCTGCACCACTAGATCGATAAGTGTCAATTCTCAAATCCTTTTCTAAAATTTCAATATTTATGTTTTCATCTACTACTGGGTAAATCCAAATACTTGCAAAACTAGTATGTCTTCTAGCTCCTGAGTCAAATGGAGATATTCTGACAAGTCTATGAATGCCTGACTCTTTTTTTAGCCATCCAAATATATAATCTCCCTCTATTTTTATTGTAGAAGATTTTATACCTGCCTCATCTCCTTTATGTTCGCTAATTAAATTTGATTTAAAATTTTTTTTATCAGCCCATTTTAAATACATTCTTCTTAACATATCAGCCCAATCTTGACTTTCTGTTCCTCCAGCACCTGCATGAATTTCTATATAACAGTCAAGTGAGTCAGCCTCATTAGATAAAAAACATTTTATTTCATTCTTTTTTACTAAAATTCTTAAGTCCTGAATATTTTGTAATACTTCTTTTTGAACAGTTTGATTGTTTTCCTCTAAAGCTAGTTCGCATAAATCATCAAGGTCTCTTAATTTTTTAATTGAACTATTATGAGAATTAATCATATCCTCATACAACTTTTTTTCCTTAATTACATTTTTTGAATTATTTTTATTTTGCCAAAAGTCGGCACCTAACATTTTTGTATTTAATATTTCAAGTTTAGATAAGATATTATTTTTTTCAAAGATACTCCTTAACTCTTTGATTAATTTTTTCTATTTCTTCTTTATAATTTTGATATTTATCGTCCATTAATAAAACTTTAATATATTATTAGTATCTAATCTATTAGTATTTAAAGATTGGACCTTGCCATCAATTATATTTTTTTCTTTATAAACCTCAATAATAGTATTTTTTGATGTAAAGTTTGCTTTTTGACCTGTTATTGGATCAACAACCATCATAATTGTTCCTTCTGGAGCTTTAAATGGTCTAGCATCTGATTTTTTAACTACTTTTTTTACAAATTCTTTAAAAATTGGTAATGCAGTTTTAGATCCTGTCTCATATCTTCCTAAAGGCAACGGATTATCTGCACCCACATATACTCCTACCAATAAATTTGATGTAAATCCAATAAACCATGTATCTGTGTTTTTATTAGTAGTGCCTGTTTTGCCAGCTAGATTTAATTTTAGTTTTTTTAATTTTTTTCCTGTTCCTCGTTGAATTACACCTTCGAGGATCGATGTCATTTGATAGGCTGTTTGTTCAGAAAATATTTTTTTATAATTATTCTTTATCTTTGGGTAATCATTTCCCAAATATGAAATTTCCTCACAATTAATACATTTTCTTTTTTCGTCATTAAAAATAGTTATTCCTTCACTATCTTGAATTCTATCAATTAGGATTGGCTCTACTAATCTACCACCATTTACAAATACAGAGTATGCTGACGTAAGTCTCAATAATGTTGTTTCTGCTGATCCTAATGAAATTGATAAAAGTTCTTCTGGACTCTCATAAATGCCAAGGTTTTTAGAAAATTCTACAATTTTTTTAAGACCCAAATTTTGAGCTATTCGTACTGTCATTAAATTTCTCGATTTTTCTAATCCAACTCTTAATGTTGATGGTCCATAAAATTTTTTTCCATAATTTTCAGGTTTCCACATTTTTAAATCGACACCTTGCTCTAAAACTAATGGAGCATCTAAAATTATTGATGTTGGCGTATAATTATTTTCTAAAGCTAAGGCATAAATAAAAGGTTTAAAAGCAGAACCAGGTTGTCGTAATGCCTGTGTTGCTCTGTTAAATTCGCTTTTTTTGAAACTAAAACCACCACTTAAAGCTAAGACTCTGCCTGTAAAAGGATCCATTACAACTATACCCCCATTAATTTTTGGCAATTGTTTAAGGCTAAAATTATTATCTTTAATTTTTTCAACATAAACAACATCTCCAATCTTAAATAATTGGCTAAATTCTTTTCTGGTCCATGAAATATCTTTGAGTTTAATTTTACCTAACAATTTATCTTCAGTTTCAATTTCTGCTGAAAACTTATTAACCTTTCTTACTATTGCAAGTTTCCAATTAATTGATTTTTCTAAAGCATATTCGTCCAAATCTTTATTCCAATCATTGGTATATTCTTTATTGGTTAAACTTCCCCTCCAACCTTTGCGTTTATCATATGCGATCAAACCATTTCTTAATGTTTTCGTTGCAATTCTTTGTAACTCTAGATTAATAGGGCTATTAATATTAAACCCTTGTTTATAAACTTTATCATAAGTTAATGTTTCAATTATTTTTTTTCTGATATCCTCTATGTAATATTGTGAGTCTTCCAAAAAGACTTTTTTATTTTTATTTAATTGAATCTTTTGTTTTTTATATTTGTCATACAATTCAGAATTAATATAATCATTATCAAAAAGATTTTTTAGTACTAAATCTCTTCTAAACTTTGCTAACACAATATTATTATAAGGATTATATCTACTAGGAGCTTTTGGTAATGCTGCTAGTAAAGCAGCTTCTACATAATTCAAATCCTTTATTGATTTATCAAAATATTCTAGGCTTGCTGCGGCAACACCATAGGCTCCACTACCCAGGTAAATTTGGTTTAAATACAACTCTAAAATTCTTTCTTTAGACAATGCTCTTTCTATTCTAAATGCTAGAATAGCTTCTTTAATTTTTCTGTTAACACTTACTTCATTTGATAATAGAAAGTTTTTAGCGACTTGTTGCGTAATTGTTGAAGCTCCTTCAAGTCTCTTTGATGAAATTATATTCGAAATATTATTTATTACTGCTCTCATAACCCCTTTTGCATCAACACCTGGGTGAGAGAAAAAATTTTTATCTTCAGCTGATAAAAATGAGTGAATTACTCTTTTGGGTATAGAGCTGTATGGTACAAATATCCTTTTTTCTTTTGAAAAATCAGCAACTAATTCACCCTCTCCCGAGTATACTTTACTCGATACTGGTGGCTTATAATTTTTTAAGAACTTGTAATCTGGTATATTGTTTGAATAGCTCCATAATAGAGTAAAAATTGAAATAGATAATAATAAAAGAAAACTAAGTAAAATAACCAATATATTTTTAAAAAACTTATTCATTTTATTTCCATTATATCTTGGAATTTGTTAAAGTTAAGGCAGTTAGATTATACAAAATTTTATTAACACATAAAAAAAATGACAAAATCAATTAAAATATTATGGAAAAAAATTTATACATCGATGCATCGCATCCTAATGAAACTAGAGTTGTTCTTAAGTCAGGTGAAAATATTGAAGATTACGAATACGAAGGTTTAAAAAATAATCTTATTAAGAATAATATTTATCTTGGAAAAGTAAGCAGGATAGAACCTTCACTTCAAGCTGCTTTTATTGATTTTGGTAGAGAAAGACACGGATTTTTATCATTCAATGATATCCAGTCAGATTACTACCAAGTTCCAAAAGCTGATCTTGAAAAAATAAAACTTGAGGAAGAAAAAGCTAGAGAGGAACTTTCTAAAGAAGTAGAAGCTAAAGAAGAAGAAAATATTGCAGAAGGCAAACTTGAAATTGATGATCCTATTGAAATTCAAAAAGATCTCTCTGAAGAAGTTGATAATAAAGAAAATTTAGATGAAGAAAAAGAAAAGAAAAAAGTAAATCAATTTAGGTTTAAAAGATACAAAATACAAGAGGTTATAAAACCTAACCAGGTTATACTAGTGCAAGTTACTAAAGATGAAAGAGGTCAAAAAGGTGCTGCTTTAAGTACTTTCATTTCTATTGCTGGAAAATATATTGTCTTAATGCCCAACACATCTAAAGGAGGAGGTATATCTAGAAAAATATTTAATCCTGCTGATCGGAAAAAAATTCGAACTATTTTAAATGAAATTACAATTCCAAAAGAAATGGGGTTAATTGTAAGAACAGCTGGAAGCAATAAAACTAAAAACGAAATTAATAATGATCTAGATACACTTGTTAAAACATGGGGCCAAATAAAAGATACAGCAATTAATTCTATAGCGCCATCTTTAGTTCATCAAGAAAGTGAAATTATAAAAAGAACTTTAAGAGATATGTTTGATGACGACACTCAAAATATAGTTATTGAAGGAAGTGAGGGCTATAAAAAAGCACAAACTTTTATGAAAATGATTATGCCTTCAAATGTTAAAAAGGTAAAAAAATATAGGGGTAAAATTCCATTATTCATCCAAGAAAATATTGAGCAAAAATTAAATCAAATATTTGACTCAGAAATAAAACTTAAATCAGGTGGATATTTAGTGATAAACCCAACAGAAGCATTAGTTTCAATTGACATAAATTCAGGGAGCTCAATTAAAGGTAAAAATGTTGAAAGTACAGCTTTAGATACAAATATAGAAGCTGCTGAAGAAATTGCTAGGCAGATAAAAATAAGAGATTTGTCTGGTTTAATTATAATCGATTTTATTGATATGCTGAGCTATGGGAATAGAAGATTAGTTGAAAAAAAACTCAAAGAAAAATGCAGAACAGACAGAGCTCGAATTCAAATAGGAAGAATTAGTAACTTTGGTCTTTTAGAAATGTCTAGGCAAAGACTGAGAGAAAGTGCAATCAAGTGGAAAGTAACTCTTACAGATGAGTCTTTTGCTCAAAAATTACTTAAAACTGTTGAATTAAAAGCAATTATTAACAAAGCTAAATTTGTTGAATTAAGAGTTTGTGAAAAAATTTCTGATTTTTTAAAAGAAAATTTTGTTAATGATTTAACTTATTTTGAAGAAAAAAACAAAATAACAATAGATATTGTTAGTGACCCTAAGCTTATAATACCCGAATACATAATTAATGTTCAAAACAAATCAAAAAAAACAATCGAATTAGTTGAGTATTATAAAAAATTAAAAAATTTAGAGTTGCAAATTAAAAAGGATAAAATTATTGAAAAGAAAGATGTCAAAAAGTTTAATAAAAAACCATTTAAAAAAAAACCGTATTTTAAAAAGAAATTTGTAAAAAAAGCTGTTGCTATTTAATAATTCCTGATTTTGGTGAAGAAGCGTTTCCATACAAATATTTATCTATTCGTCCAGCTTGAAAAGATTGTCTTCCAGAAATTACAGCATTTTTAAATGCAAGAGCCATATCAAATGGTTTTTTTGCTTTTGCTATTGCAGTGTTAACCAAAACACCATCACAACCTAACTCCATTGCAATTGTTGCATCAGACGCTTGACCCAAACCAGCATCAATTATCAAAGGTAATTTTGTTTGTTTTCTAATAATTTTAATATTAACTTTATTTTGAATACCCAGACCTGAGCCTATGGGTGCAGCTAATGGCATTATTGCTTCGGCACCAGAATTTTCCAATCGTTTAGCCATTAATGGGTCATCATTGCAATATACCATTACTTTAAATCCTTCCTTGGCAAGAACTTCTGTAGATTTTAAAGTTTCAATCATATCTGGGAATAAATTTTGTTTATCTCCAAGAACCTCTAATTTAACTAACTTCCAACCTCCAATTTCTCTTGCAAGCCTTAAAGTTCTTAATGCTTCTTTTGAATTAAAGCATCCAGCTGTATTAGGTAGATATGTTATTTTCTTAGGGTCAATATAATCCATAAGAAGTGGTTTTTTTTTATCAGTGATATTTACTCTTCTTACTGCAACAGTAACTATCTCTGCTCCAGAAAGTTTAATTGCTTTTGCGCACTCAGACATGCTTTTGTATTTCCCAGTACCAACAATTAACCTAGAATTAAACTTTTTTTTTGCTATTAATAGCTTGTCACTTTTCACCTAACCACCTCCAATAAAATGAACTATTTCAATTTTATCATTTTTTTTTAAATTTATCTTACTAATTTTTTTTTTATCTATTATTTCTTGATTAAGTTCAATTGCTACTTTTTTCAAAGGAATTTTAAGATTTTTTACCAAATCTAATATACTATGATCATTGGATATAGATTTAAGTTTACCATTTATCTTAATTTTTATTTTTTTTATTTTTTTCATCGTATATAAGTGTTGAATGAATAATAAAATTATTATTGTTAATGGTCAAAATCTTAATCTATTAGGTGAAAGAGAACAATCACAATATGGATCAACAACTTTTAAGGAATTAAAAGAAAATTGTTTGAAAAAATCAAATGAAATTGGAATTAAATTAGAGTTTACTCAATCAAACATTGAGGGTGAGCTGGTAAATTTAATTCAAGATGCCAGAAAAAAATACGATGGAATAATAATCAATGCAGCGGGTTTTACTCATACATCGGTAGCAATTAGGGATGCTCTTGATTTGTTTAAAAAACCAATAATTGAACTACATATTTCAAATATCTACAAAAGAGAGGAATTTAGACACAAATCTCTAATAAGTGACATAGCAACAGGTGGAATTTTTGGTTTGGGAGCAGAGGGTTATATTTTGGCCATAATTTCAATACAAAAGATCTTACAAAATGAAAATAGATAAAAATATTATCAAAGAATTAAGCAATTACTTAGATGAGTTTAATCTAACTGAAATTGAAATAACAGAAAAAGACACTAAAATTAAAGTGTCAAAAAATAATGTTTCTGTAAATAGTCAACCAGTTACCACTCCATCTTCTATAAACGTTCAAAGTGAAAATGTTTCAAGTGCGCCTAATATAAAATCTGGAATTGAAATTACTTCTCCTATTATCGGTACCGCTTATCACTCTCCAGAGCCAGGAGCTAAAAAATTTGCCGAAGTGGGAAAAAAAATTAAAAAAGGTGACACTATAATGATTGTTGAAGCGATGAAAACCATGAACCATGTTCCTTCAACTGCTGATGGTATTGTTAAAGAAATTTGTGTTGAAGATGGTCATCCTGTTGAGTTTGGTCAAACTATTATCATTCTAGAATAAACAATGTTTAAAAAGATTTTAATTGCAAACCGTGGGGAAATTGCAGTCAGAATTATTAGAGCCTGTAAAGAATGGGGAATTCCCACAGTAGCTGTCCACTCTGATGTTGATAGAGAAAGCATGCATGTGAGAATGGCTGATGAAAGTGTTTGTATTGGATCTCATCAACCTGCGAATAGTTATTTGAATATACCAAATTTAATGTCTGCAATAGAACTTACTAATGCGGATGCAGTTCATCCTGGATATGGTTTCTTATCTGAAAATGCAAATTTTGCAAAAATTCTTGAAGAAAATAAAATAAGTTTTATTGGGGCTTCTTCGGAACATATCAAAATGATGGGTGATAAAATTCAAGCAAAAAAAATAGCTAAGGAAAATGGCTTACCTGTTATTGAAGGATCTGAGGGTGGTGTAACAGATATAGCTCAAGCTAAAGAGTTATGTAAAAAAATTGGATTTCCAGTTTTGATTAAAGCATCTGGTGGTGGTGGTGGAAAAGGTATGAAGATTGTTTATAAAGAGGAGGAATTTGAAACTTTATTCTCAACAGCAAAATCAGAAGCTCAAAAATACTTTGGAAATGATGAAGTTTATATTGAAAAATTTTTTCAAAACCCAAGACATATAGAGGTTCAAATTTTAGCAGGTAAAAATAATGTTATTCACCTTCATGAAAGGGATTGCTCAGTTCAAAGAAGACATCAAAAGTTAATTGAGGAAACGCCTAGTCCAGTTCTTAACGATGAAATAAGAAAAGATTTATTTGAAAGAACTGTAAAAATGGTAACCAAAATAGGCTATATGGGCGCAGGAACAGTAGAATTTATTTATGAAGAAGGAAAGTTTTACTTTCTAGAAATGAACACAAGAGTTCAGGTTGAACACCCTGTTACAGAAATGGTTACAGGTGTGGATATTATTAAAGAACAAATTTGGATAGCATTTTCTGGAGAAACAGCACTTAAACAAAGTGATATCAGCCCAAGAGGTCATGCTATTGAATGTAGAATTAATGCTGAAGATGCCAGTAAAAATTTTCAACCATCTCCTGGAACTATTGGAATGTGTCATCAACCATCAGGCTTTAGAACAAGAGTAGATGGGGCTATATTCCAAGGATATAAAGTAACACCATATTATGACAGTATGGTTTGTAAGTTAATTTGTCATGGAAGAAATAGAACTGAAGCAATTCAAAGAATGAATAGATCTTTAGATGAATTTGTTATTGAGGGAATCACAACAACTATTCCTCTTCATAAAAAACTATTAAGCCACAAAAAATTTATTAATTCAGATTTTAATGTAAGTTGGCTTGATAAAGATACCATTGTTTAATAACAATTTACAAGCCATACATCATAAACTGGGTGATCAAAAGGTGCTATTGATGGGCTAGAAGAAAACATCCATCCATTAAATACAAAAACCTCATTATTATTCTGATCTGTTAAATCTTTAACTTGAATATATGCAGTAATCTCTGGATTATCATCAAATTCTGAATTTTTACATTTTAAACTTTTTATAGATAGATCTTTAAATTTAATCAAATCTCCATTCTTCAACCTAACTAAAGTATTTTTAGAACTAATTTTATCTAAAATCTTTAAATCAGTAAAGCTACCTTCTAAATTATTTTGAGAGATTGAATAATTAACTAAAAAAAAATAAATTGCAAAACTTAAAAGAAGTAGATTTATTTTATTCTTTCCAGCTTGAATATTTTTTTTTAATACCATCTTTTTTATTTTTGTTTGGATAATAAGCTTCTTCTGTACCTGTTAAATTAGACTGATGAGGTTTTTGCCAATCATATTTTTCTAGATTATGATTTTTTTCAATTTTATTAGGGGTAAAATGCATCCACGAATACCATTCCACTGGAATTTTTGATGCATCAATAGTATCCGCATAAATCACCCATCTTTTTTTACTTTTGTTCTCGTAATATTTGTTACCCAACTCATCATTTCCAACAAACTTTCCGAAAAAAATAGTTTTTAATCTTGTTCCAAAAGTATCTCGATTCCACCAGGTGAAAATTTTTTTTAAAAGTGTCAACATATAATATTTTTATTTATTCAATTAAAAATTGTATAATTTAAATTAGACTAAAATATGAATTTGTATATAAATTAAATGATTCATTATTCAAATTAAAA
>Ga0257121_1002927_pt1 | contig 11593 bp, 11 predicted proteins | sample SI106_100metaG_FD_190180 | JGI IMG/M metagenome (GOLD analysis project Ga0257121, IMG submission 190180) | Marine microbial communities from Saanich Inlet, British Columbia, Canada - SI106_100 | ecosystem: Environmental > Aquatic > Marine > Inlet | place: Canada: British Columbia | collected... | reverse complement strand
CTCTTTTCATATAATAATAATGAGTAACAAATTCATCAGTACTTGTATGACTGGCATTAATAAACTCCCAACCTAGTTTTGAAGCAGCATTTAATGCATCAGACATATGAGTAACTACTCGAGCCATTTTATTTAATTCAATTTGCTCTGGAGTAATTTTACCTGTATCAAAACGTACAAAATGTTTATATCTACTCTTAATCATTGATTTCATTCTTACATCTCCAGGAGCGCCAGCACGAGCTGTAACCTCACCTTGATCCATTAACTTCTCTGCATCTGGAGTAGTAGATTCAACTCCTTTAACAATCATATACTCATAAGCAGAAGGTGTCTTTTTAGTCATTTCACCCATCTTTGCATTACTTCTCTTATTATTTGATCTCTTTTGAGCAACAGACATAAAAGGAATTGCTGCTACTAGAAACATTAAAATTATATTTTTCATTTTCACTTTATTATTTATATTATTTATTCATTAACGTAAAACTACAAAATTTTATTGCCCTCCTAATATAATTGGAAGATCTCCATCACCATTTCCAATGACAACAACCTTTGCATTTGGTGATTTTGAAATCTCTTGAGTAGCCTCAATACCTTTCCACTTTAACAGTTGAGGAGTAATTGTTCTAGTAATAATTTTTTGAAATTCTGAAATTCCTTTTGCTTCAATTTCTTTCCTCTCAGCCTCTTTTCTAGCTTTATCAATCTTAAATTCATACTCTAATGATTCTTGTTCTTGTTTTAATTTCTGTTCAATAGCAGTTCTAAGTGTTTGAGGAAGAGTAACATCTCTAATTAATATCGCATCTAAAGTTAAATATTTAGATTGAACTTTAGCTCTAGTGAGATCTTCAATTTCATCTTCAATAGCCTCTCTCTTTGTAGAATATAGTTCCTCTGGTAGATAATTTCCAATAACCTCTCTAGTTACTGATCTAATCTCAGGCTTTATAATACGTTCTAAATAATTTCTCCCAATCTCATCATGAAGAAATCCAATTTTTTCTTCAACAGGCATATATCTAAATGATAAATCAATTTTAATTGAAAGACCATTTTTTGATAATACCTCCATTTTTTCAAATGTCTCATGTATCTTAACATCATAAACAAACATTTCATTCCAAGGAGCTATTACATGAAAACCTTGTCCATATACTTTTTCTTTATCTAATCCTCCTCCAAACTTCTTAAATAGAACTCCTTTTTCTCCAGAATCTATTGTTAAAAACATACTTGAGCCAAAAAGTACTATAAAAATTAGTCCTGCTATACCTAATATTAATGTTTTTGGCAAACCTTGATTTTCCATAATTTATTTTTTTAATTGTTTATTTAATTTAATTTGATCTTTCTTTCTTTTATTTAGAGTACTAATATACGAGTTAGCTCTTTTATCTCCTAATGCTTTAGCTTTTTTTGCCCAGTCAATGGAGGCGTCAAGAAATCCCTTAATTTCTGATGCCAAAGCCATATTAAAAGAAGATCTAGCGGCAACTTTTGTATCAGATGAATTTACTTTATCTTTCCAAATTTCAATTGCCCTATCCCAGTCTTCATTCTTAACAAATTTGCTAGCTTGTTTAAGACTATCGTCTTTACCAATATAATAGATTCTTCTTGCTTTTATCCATATTGGAGATATTCTCTTACCAAATTGAACTCCTGCAAAATCTCCAGATTGTTTTAGTGCAGACATTACAATAGGTAAATTCCTTTGAGCATCCTCATTTGACTTGCCCCACGCTTTAAAGTCTTTTAACTCAGTAAATTTATTTTCATCAATTATTTCTTGTTTATTATTATCATAAATTCTCCATCCAGATTCAATCTTCATCTCTAAAATTGCCTGATATCTTAGTTCAACTCTCTTCTTGCCTTTTCTTTTTATTGTTCTTTTAATAGGCTTACCAAAAAAAACTCTAGAATCAGAATCAAAAGTTTCTAGTACAATAAGTGCATCAGCATTATATGAACTACATATTTTATTAACCTTCTTCCATTTTAAAGGCATTGAAAATGATGATGTCCCTGTTCCTTTAAGTTCTAACTCGCCAATATTCTTAATGTTAAATCTATCTGAATGATCTAATAAAGAAACTAATCCATCAATACAGTATTCTGAACCTTTTTTATCTAGCCCTATTCCTTCACCGGTAACAAATCCCTCAATAATATTGCCAGCCAAATTCTTTCTTGATGGAGAAGTTCTATTAGCAACAACAACTGTTTTAACATCTTGGGATAAAGTAATATCAGCAGGTCTCTGAATAGACACAAGTACTGAAGAAGTAGTACAGGATGAAATTAAAAAAAATAAAGATAAAATATATTGAATTCTCATATGTTTAAATTAGACCATTAAATTTTCTTATAAACCATTCTACTGCTATGACCAGTAACAAAGCTAATAAAATCCATTTAATATCAATAATTTGTTTAAGTGTATCTTCAAAACTAATAATTGTTTGATTGTTTTGTTGATTTTTAACTAAAATAGCTAACTCACTAATATTTTTCATTAAAAAAGATTTGCCTTGTGTTTGCTGACTTAAATTAAATAATAATTGATGATCGGCTATAGATTTTAAATATTCAATCTGTATAGGCTTTATAATAAAAGAACCCTTTTTTATGTAATCAATCTTATTAACACGAGCAATAAATTCATATTTCCCAACATCTAACTCACCAATATCTAATAAATACTTATTATCATATTTATCAAATAAAAAATTAAACTCTTTATTATTATTATTAGTAACAGTAATATCAATATCATTTATATTATCTAGCTCATAACTATCATTATAAACTTCAGCTTCAAGAACAACTTTATTACTCTCATTAATTTCTTTATCATAAAACAATCTAAACTTACTTTTATCTTCTTTAACTAAAAGAAATTGTGTAATCTTATTAAAGATATCATTAAAATTATCATTATTATTATTTAGATAGAAATCCTGTAAACGCCATTTCCAGAAACCTTCACCAAGTATAAGACCAACCTTTCTATCATCAACATCATCAAAAACACAGATTGGATTATCATTTGTAAAATCCCCTACCCTCTGATTCAACATTATATTAACTGAAGGAGAAATATCATATATACCAAATGAAGAGAATAAAGGAGGCATAGATACAATCATATCTTTAATCTTTTCTGAAATTTTAAATGAGTTAAAATCCTTATTTAGGATAGTATAAACTTCGTTATTATAAGATTTCTCTTTAAAATTAATTCTTGGCATTAAGGAAGAATAAAAATTAAAATCTTGTTTGCAGAAAATTAATAAAGGTATTTCTATTGTAGATAATAAATCAACTATATCATGGCTTCTCTCAGATAAAGAATGTAAAATAATTAGATTATAATCTAAAAAATTATTATCAAAACTATCTGTTTTTATAACCTCTAAAATATAATTCTTATTTTCATCAATCACACTAACAAATGATGCAATATCAGGATGAATATCATCATATAATAGCAAAATTTTATATCTAGAATTAATCACATCAAGAAAAAAACTAAATGAGTTATTAGTAATTAATACCTCTCCTTCTAAGACAGAAATATTAGCAGTAAAAGATTGAATACCAACCTCTGAAGCATTTAATTCAACTGGAACTTTAATAAATTCTTTATCACTAACTATTTTAATAGATTTATTAAATATTAATTTTCCATTACTTTCAATATTTAAAATTACAGTTCTACCCTTAAATTTATCAGATTCAATAAATATATTTGAAATAAAATTATTTCCTAAAAAAACAATATTGTTGTGCTTAACATCTGTAATCCTATTATCTTTTAGAATACTAGTATCTCCTAAAGATATAGTATGTATTGGAATATTAGAATTATCAGAATATAAAGGATTACTACCAATATTATATATTCCATCACTAGCAATAATCACAGAAGACAAATTTTTATTTGAAAATCTAGAATAGACATCATTTAAAACACTGCTATAGTTAGTGAGTATTCCTGAATTAATATCAGTAAAACCATCATATATTTTGTCTGAAAAATGATATTTATAAACTTCCATATCACTAAATTCAGCAGCTAAATTATCTAACTCAATTCTAATATTTTCCTTAATAGACTGAGATGCATCTTGTAATATTACTACAATAGGTTTTTCATAAATTTTAGTTGAAGACTTGACTACTGGATCTAATAATAAAAGTGAAAGAGAAGAAATTAGTATAAATCTTAGAAAAGACAAAAAATATAGAACCCTTCGACTTAAAAAGGATTGTTGTTTATAATATAATACAAGAGAGTAAACTAGACCTAATAGAAAACATAATATAATTAAATTACTAGAAAAAATAACACTAGAAAACATTAGATTATGTTAGCATGCCACCACAAACATTAATAACCTGACCAGTAATATATGAAGACATATCAGAAGCTAGGAATAATGTAGTATTAGCGATATCTTCAACATTTCCAGTTCTTTTTAAAGGGATACTCTTAGCCCATTCTACAACCTGATCATTATTTAAAGCTTGAGTCATCTCGGTTTCTATAAAACCAGGAGCTATAGCGTTACATCGAATGTTTCTAGATCCAAGTTCGAGAGCAGTAGATTTGGTAAAGCCAATAATAGCAGCTTTTGAAGCAGCATAATTAGTCTGACCTGCATTACCCTTAATACCTACAATAGAACTCATATTAATAATAGATCCATTCCTTTGTTTTAACATTGGCTTTAAAACAGCTTTAGTAAGATTAAAAACAGAATTCATATTTATTTTCATAACATCATTAAAATCCTCTTCACTCATTCTCATAAGTAAATTATCTTTAGTAATTCCAGCGTTGTTAACTAAAATATCAATTCTTCCAAAATCTTCCATTACCTGATCAACTAATCTAATTGAAGCATTAAAGTCAGATGCATCTGATGAATAAGCCTTTACATTTACACCATAATCTGAAAGAGTTTTAACCAACTTAGATGTTTCAGCATTTGTTTTTCTACAAGTAAAGGCAATGTTTGCTCCTTGTTGAGCCAATTTATCAGCAATACCTTTTCCAATACCTCGAGAGGCTCCTGTTATAATAACATTTTTACCTTCTAAAATTTTCATAGTATTTTTTTAATTATGCAATAAATTTATAAATTATTTTCTTTAAGAAATAAGTTCTGCCATTAGATTTCCAATATTAGCAGGAGATTCTGCAACAGAGATACCACAATCTCTTAAAATTTGCATCTTTGCATCTGCAGTATCATCCTTACCGCCAACAATAGCACCTGCATGTCCCATTGTTCTTCCTGCAGGAGCAGTTTTACCAGCAATAAATCCAACCACTGGTTTTGTGCCATTTTCTTTAATCCATCTTGCAGCATCAGCCTCAAGTTGGCCTCCAATTTCACCAATCATAATTATTCCATCAGTTTCATCATCATTCATAAATAATTCTACTGCATCCTTAGTGGTTGTTCCAATGATAGGATCACCACCTATTCCGATAGCTGTAGATATTCCTAAGCCAGCTTTAACAACCTGATCAGCTGCCTCATAAGTAAGAGTACCAGATTTTGAAACGACTCCTATCCTACCTTTCTTAAAGACAAAACCAGGCATAATACCACATTTTGCCTCTCCTGGAGTAATAACACCTGGACAATTAGGTCCAATTAATGTACATGATTTATTATTAATATAGTTCTTTACTGTAATCATATCTCTAGTAGGGATTCCTTCAGTAATACATATAATTACATTAATTCCAGCATCTGCAGCTTCCATTATAGCATCTGCAGCAAAAGGTGGGGGAACAAAAATTAAAGAAGTATTTGCTTCAACAGCATTTACTGCCTCAACTACTGTATTAAATACAGGTCTATTCAAATGAGTTGTTCCTCCCTTACCAGGAGTTACTCCTCCGACAACATTAGTTCCATATTCTATCATCTGCTCAGAATGGAAAGTTCCTTCATTTCCAGTAAATCCTTGAATAATTACTTTAGAAAATTTACTCACTAATACACTCATCTTTATAAAAATTTATTTACCACAAAATTAGAACAATATGTCTAGTAACAAAGGATTTTAAATACTTTTGCGTTATGAATTACTTAAATAATAATGATACTATTTGTGCTCTTGCGACAGGTGGTGGTATGAGTGCAATAGCTTTGATAAGATTATCAGGACCACAATCATTACAAATAGTCAATAATATTTTTAGCAAAAATCTATTAGATAAAAAAAGTCATACAGTACATTTTGGCAATATTTTAGAAAATTCAAAAATAATTGATGAAGTTGTTATTACAATATTTCATAAAACCAAATCTTATACTGGAGAAGAAACAATAGAAATTTCATGTCATGGATCAAAATTTATTCAGAATAAAATATTAGAGATTTTAATGTCAAATGGAACCAGAATAGCTAATCCTGGAGAATTTACCATGAGGGCATTTAAAAACGGAAAATTAGACTTGTCTCAAGCAGAATCAGTTGCTGATTTAATTGAATCAGAAAGTGCTGTAGCTCATCAAACAGCAATCAATCATCTAAGAGGAGGGTTTTCTAAGAAACTTAAGTTAATGAGAGAAAAACTTATAGACTTTGCATCACTTATAGAACTTGAATTAGATTTTTCAGAAGAAGATGTTGAATTTGCTAATAGAAAACAGTTAAAAAATTTAGTTAACGAGATGCATAGCGAGATAAGTAAATTAATAGAATCTTTCAAGCTAGGAAATGTTATTAAAAATGGTATTCCAGTAGCCATACTTGGAGCTCCAAATGTTGGAAAATCAACTCTACTAAACACGCTCTTAAATGAAGATAAAGCAATAGTATCTGACATTGCTGGAACAACTAGAGATTCCATTGAAGATGAACTTATTATTAAAGGATATAACTTTAGATTTATAGATACAGCAGGAATAAGAAAAACTAAAGATAAAATAGAAAACCTTGGTATAGAGAAGACATTATTACAAGCTAATAAATCTAGTATTATAATCTATATAATTGATGTAACATTAGATGTTGATCAACAAATAAAAGACATCCAAAAATTAGAAAAAAGAGACCAAGAAAAGATTATTAAAGTTATTAATAAGACTGATCTCAAAATTGATATAAAGAACAAAATAGAGAATAGTATTTATATATCAGCTAAAAATCAGATTGGAATAGAAAAATTAAAAGAAAAAATACTAGATTTTACTAACTCTAAAGAATTATCTAATTATAACACAATTATAACTAACCAGAGACACTTGGAAGAACTAAAACAAACTCTAAAAGAATTAGATGTTGTTATAGAGGGCTTAAAAAATGGATTAAGCAGTGATCTGCTAGCAATTAATATTAAGCAATCATTATTTCATTTAGGCTTAATAAGTGGGGAAGTCTCAACTGATGATCTACTTGCTAATATTTTTGGTAAGTTCTGTATCGGAAAGTAACGTTAGTTGCTTTTATTATTCATATTACTACTTATAATCTAGCACCAATCTTAATAGTTTTTAACTAGTTAATAAATACTTGCTTTTGTTTGATGTTTTTTTGTTGCTAATATTTAGTTTTAATTCAATTTAAAACAAATAGCAACAAAAATGAGAGTACATTTAAGACAACGTAGGCAAAAAAATGGTAAGATTTCTTTATATCTTGAAATTTATAAAGGTTACTTAAAAACTAATAATAAGACAAAAGCAATTAGAGATTATGAATATCTAAATCTTTATCTATATGATAAACCCTCAGGTTTTATTCAAAAGAAACATAACAAAGAAACTCTTCAACTTGCAAAAACAATTAAAGCTCAAAAAGAAATTGATATTCAAAATGGAAAATATGGGTTTAGTAGTAAATCAAAACAAAATTCTGATTTTTTAAAATATTTTCAAAAACTAACTAATGATAGACTACAATCTAAAGGAAATAACGGAAATTGGAATAGTGTCCTAAAACATTTAAAAGGTTTTACTTCTAATAGAATACTATTTAAAGATATTGATGAAAAATTTTGTGAAGGATTTAAAGATTATCTTCTTAATACTGCATTAAAAAAGAACGGAGAAAAACTATCAACTTCATCGATTTCATCTTATTACAACAAGTTTAAAACTAGTTTAAAGCAAGCTGTCCAAGATAAAATTATTATACACAATCCAAGTGTTAACATAAAAACACCTAAGATAATTGAGAATATAAGACATTACTTGACATTAGAAGAATTACAAAGTTTATATACAACAGAATGCAGATATCCAGTTTTAAAAAAAGCATTTCTATTTTCTTGTCTTACAGGTTTAAGAAAAGGAGATATTATTGATTTAAAATGGGGTCAACTTCACTATAATAAAGAAGGAGGGAAAATCACTCACCATCAAGAAAAAACAGTTTCCTTAGAGTATCTTGATATAAATAAACAAGCCGTTGAATTAATTGGAGATAAAGAAAATGATGATGATTTAGTATTTAAAGGGTTAAAATTCTCTACTTATATAAATACAGCATTAATGTTATGGGTTCTTAAGGCAGGAATAACAAAACATATAACATTTCATTGTTCAAGACATACCTATGCAACTCTATTATTAAACTATGGTGTAGATATTGTTACTGTAGGAAAATTATTAGGACATAAAAATATTAAAAACACTCAAATTTATGCCAAGATAATGGATAAGACTAAGAGAGAGGCTGTAAATAAATTACCTCACATAACAATTTAGTTTTCAACAGAATTTTAAACAGCAATTATCTGATATAGAAACATACAAAAAACTAATTTTAAACATCAACATCAGCAATTGAAAACCAAACAGATTTAACTCATTTCTATTATATGTTATAAGAACATAAAAATGGAAAAAAATAAAGAAGAAGTACTAATCAATAAAATTGAAGAATTAACTCTAAAATTTGAAAAGATTGAACAACTCCTTTTAATACAAAAAAAGGTGTTAAATTTTAATGAGGTAATGTTATATACAAATCTTTCAAAGAGTTATTTATATCAACTTACATCAAATGGTGGTATCCCTTGCTATAAGCCCAATGGAAAACACATTTACTTTAACAAAGAAGAAATTGAAAACTGGCTTTTAAATAATAGAAAAATCTCAAATATAGAGTTAGAAGAAATTTCTAATGATTATTTGAATTAATCTAGTAAAACTGCATATAATTTAGGTGTTGGATGTTTACATCCTTTTAATCCTTACTATGCTTAATAACTAAATAATTAATTGAATAATCAATCTTTTTCAAACAATATAAAGTATGTATACACAACCACAAAAAGAAATAGTAAGAGGATATGCTAATTGGTTAGGAAGTATGTCTTGGGATATATTCTCTACATTAACCTACAGATATGATATTAAGGCTAAACAGAACTTTAGGATTATGACAGCCTTAGAGAAGTACTTACAGACTCTTAAGAAACCTTTTAAGATGTTCTGGGTAACTGAGTTCACTAACTATAACTATAACACTCATAATCACCTATTAGTCAAAGGAGACATTGTAGGAGATATAAACTATCATTTAAAGTCTAAGAGTCTTATAGGTAAGCACGTTAAACACGAGCCTTATGAGAAAGAAGCAAGTATTTATGTCTCTAAGTTTATCTGTGATGAGAAGACTAATTATGGATTAATAAATAATACTTAAATTTAAAAACTTTAAAACAATAGATTAACAATGAAAAAACAAGCCCCATCTATTTCATTTTATAATAAGCTAATAATATTTATTTTATTTGTTTTCCTTGTTTTTTTCTTTTACATGATTGATTTAAGATTTTCTCCTAGAGAAAAAGCAAAAATTGAGTTTAATGAAGGTTCAAAATTAATGTATACATCAACAAGTTTAAATGTTCGAAATAAACCTTCAAAAGATTCAAGAAAAATTAAAACTCTTAAACCTAATACGCCAATCTTAACTAATGCTAAAAAAATTAGTGGTTGGGTTCTAATTGGAGACCTAGATAGCAATAAACTTGGATATGTTTTTTCAAAATATTTGTTGAATGACATTAAACAAAATAATATTGAAATTCCTAAGAAGGGTATTATAGAAAAGAATATTGAAAATGAGTTAAAGAAATTTAATCTACAAGAATTTGAGAATAAATATAGTATCCAAATGTTTGAGGAGGACATACTTGATATGGGAGTAATAAAAGCTCAAATTGGACAAAGGATTTATTTTGGGAAGATTGATTCATCTTTGTCAAAAGATAAGATTAAATTATATCTTAATGAAAGATTAATAAAATTAGATAACAGAAAAGGATTTAAGAATTTTAATAATGCTTCACATATAATAATTATTTTACATGCATCAAAGGATCATGCTGTTGAGGGTGGTGCAAATTGGATAGCTCTGATTAGTAAATTTGGAGAAGAAGAAGATGTTTCCTATAGTATCTGTGATAAAGATAAATTTGACTATTTTAAGAACCCTACTGATAGTATTATTGACAACCTTTCTGAAGAGGTTCGAAAAGAAATATTTAGAGCAATAAGAGATATTGAATATAAAGCTTTAAATGAAGCTGATTTAAAGTTTCCAGATGGCAATGATTGGGAAAAGAATTCTGATCTCAATACTAAATTACTAAAAAAATATTACAAAAAATTTTATAAACATTATTCAATAACAGAGGATATCTCTAATAAAATATTTATTGAAGGTTTTAAAAAAGGATGGTTAGAGAAAACAGGTCAAATTTCTTTTAAGTTGTGATAGAAAGACTATTTGGGATTTAAGTGAAAGTACTGAAAAGTAGTTAGTTAGAAAATTATTAAGTTTATAGAAAATTAAATTATGGAAACAAATAGATTAACATTGCTAAAACTAAATTTATAAAAAATGAAAGAACTAACCTATTTATTTCTTTTAACAGCAGCTTGTTTTTCTGCATATTATGCATATGATATGTATACTAAATTAGAAAAAAACTCTGATTTGGAAGAGTTTATCTATGATTACAAGGGAACAGAGTATTCTCATGCAAGAGTCCTCGAAGCGGCTTCAGAACTAAAATTAAGTATTAATGAATATATTGATAGGAAAAACATTAATCGTATTTCAAATAAATTCAAAATAGAAAATCAACATAATACATATTCAATATTTTTTTATTCTTCTATAATTGGATTTTTTTTAAGTCTTGGACTAATAACTATATTATTAAAGAATAAATAATTATTCTTAAATTAATAATCTAAATAAAATGAAAAATTTATACAACATATTAATTATAATACTAATTACAGCTCTGTTTTCTTGTAATAGTTCTAATTCTATCAAAAGTGAATTAATGTCTATAGCAAATGACTTAAATAAAAACTTGCCAATGGCAGTAGATTCTTATACAACTCTTTCTGCAACAACTGTAGTTGGCGAAAACGAATTTATGTATGTCTATAAAGTAAAACTTGGATTTTTTGATGACTTCAATATTTCACAATCTGAATGGTTAAGTAATCAAACTGAAAATACTACAAACGTATACTGTACAAATGAAGATATGAAATGGTTTAAAGACAATAATGTGACAGTTCTTGGA
>Ga0257121_1002926_pt1 | contig 11600 bp, 10 predicted proteins | sample SI106_100metaG_FD_190180 | JGI IMG/M metagenome (GOLD analysis project Ga0257121, IMG submission 190180) | Marine microbial communities from Saanich Inlet, British Columbia, Canada - SI106_100 | ecosystem: Environmental > Aquatic > Marine > Inlet | place: Canada: British Columbia | collected... | reverse complement strand
AGTAGAATTAGCTGATAATGACTGGGTATTTGTATTGGATGCTGATGAAAGGATTACACCTGAATTGCGAGATGAAATTATTTTTACATTAAAAAATCCTCAGTTTGATGGTTATCGAATAGCAAGACTTAATAATTTTTTTGGTAAATATATTAAAACTTGTGGCTTATATCCAGATTACAGTATTCGCCTTTTCAACAGAAATAAAGGAAAGTTTAACGATGTTGCCGTACATGAGAGTGTACAAATGAGTGGCAGTGTTTCAGCGCTTAACAATCACATGACTCACCTAGCTTATGAAACTATTGATGAGTTTAGGACTAAGCAAAAAAAATACGCAGATCTAAGCACTAAAAAGAAGAACATGCTTAAGGCGTTAATAAGTCCACTCTGGACTTTTTTCAAATTGTATTTTTTGAAACTTGGGTTTCTGGATGGATGGCAGGGTTTTATTATTGCAAAACTCTATGCACAGTACACTTTTTGGAAATATACTAAATGAAAATACTGGTACTTAAATTTAAAACTATTGGAGATGTTTTATTGATAACTCCTTTAATAAGAAATTTAAAATATTTTTACTCAAACCCCTTAATTGATGTTGCTGTAAATTTTGGTACAGAGGAAATGCTAACGTTAAATCCAAATATAAATAAAATATTAGTATATAACCGTAAAAAAATTAAAAATATACCTGTATTCAAAAAAATCTATAAAGAATATAAGTTTGTTAAAAGTATTCGCAATAGTAAATACGATATAGTTATTGATTTAGATACTGGCGATAGAGGTGCTTTTATAGCGAAGTATAGTGGTGCAAAAATTAAGGTAGGTAGTGGTGTGGTCGGTAACAAGCTTGTTAATTCTACATATACTCACGTATTACCAAAAAAAAAGAAGCAACATACTATTGATATAAATTTAGATCCATTACGTGTTTTAAATATTCCTATTAAAGATAAAATGGTTGAGATTTTCTGGGATAAAGAAGATGAAAATTTTATAGTTAAAAAGCTTTTAAATGTTAAAAGGTTTGTTCATGTACACCCTTTTTCTAAAGTACAAAAGAAAGAAATTACTAGTTTATCAATGGCTGAAATTATTGACTATTGTGAAATAGAACTAGGAATTACAGTTGTTATGACCTCTGCCCCAATTAAACGCGAGTTGAATAAAACAGAAAAAATTGTTAATTTGTGTAAATCAAATCCAATTAATTTATCTGGATCCCTCTCCTTAAAGCAAGTTGCAGCATTGAATAAGAAAGCCTCATTTTTTGTCGGTGTCGATACAGCAATTATGCATATTAGTGCTGCAAATAATATTCCTGTATTAGCCTTCTTTGGCCCAACTGCAGTGGACTCTTGGGGGCCTTGGAGTAATGATTTATTTGAGTCGAATTATAATAGATATTCCAGTTTTCAACAAATGGGAATGCACAGAGTTTACGCAAAAAAGTGCCATGCAAGATTATTTAGTGATGAGATAATAGATTTAGATATGGGTTTTGTTAAAACCAAGGTATTAGAAATTTACAATGAAAATTCTAATACTTAAATTTAGAAATATTGGAGATGTATTATTAATAACTCCCTTGTTGAGTAATTTAAAACAATATTACCCAAAAACTCAAATCGATGTGGTGATTAATAAGGGCACTGAGTCAATGGTTAGCCTTAATCCAAATATTAATAAATTATTTATTTACGATAGAAATTTAATTAAATCTTTGTCACCAATTAAAAAACTCTGGAATGAATTCCAGTTCTCCTTTTCTTTTAGAAAAAATCATTATGATATGGCGATAAACTTAACGGAAGGCGATCGTGGTACTCAAATTGCTTGGTTAAGTGGCGCACCAATTCGTATTGGTTATCCAAGTAAAAACTGGGTGTTGAAAAATGCATTTACCCATTTTTTGCCAAAGCAAGGTCTTAGGCATGCGCTTGAAACTAATCTTGATCCTTTGAGGGTGCTTGATATTCCAATTACCAGTAAAAAAGTTGAAGTATTTTGGAGTGATAATGACAACATTATTACAAACAAGAAAATAACTAACACTCGCACATTTATCCATATTCATCCAGTTTCTCGTTGGTTTTTTAAGTGTATTTCAGACCGGACAATAGCAAGAATTATTGACTATTGTGAAACAGAGTTAGAGATAAAGGTTGTTATCACCGCCGCACCTGAAAAATATGAGATTAATAAGGTTAGTAGTATTCTGGACTTGTGTAAATCTAAGCCAATTAATTTATCAGGAAAATTAACTTTAAAACAAACAGCAGCTCTTAACAAAAAAGCAAAAATATTTATTGGTGTAGATACTGCAATTATGCATATAAGTGCTGCTAATGACACTCCAGTTTTTGCTTTTTTTGGTCCGAGTGGTGCTAATCATTGGGGGCCTTGGGATAATAATTTAATGGAATCTGGATATACTAAAATTAATGGCCTTCAATCAATGGGCAAACACAAAGTATTTTCTGAAAGTAGAGAATGTCAACCTTGTGGCAAAGATGGCTGTAATGGCACTAAGATAAGTGACTGTTTAATGTACTTGGATATTGATATAATTAAAAGCAATATTAAGGAGATGTTGAATGGGTAAAGTAATAAAGGTTTTACATACCGAGTGGTCTGATGGTTGGGGTGGCCAGGAGATTCGTATCATCAATGAGATGATTGCAGTTCGTGAGAAAGGTGTAGAAGTATTTCTTGCTTGTCGTGATCATGCGCTTATCAAGCAAAAAGCACTTGAAAATAATATTAAGGTTTTTACTTTCCCATTTAGAGGTAATGCGGATTTTAAAACACTATTTGGCCTTAAAAGGATAGTTAAAGAGTATTCGATTGATATAGTTAATACTCATAGTGGTAAAGATACTTGGACGGGTGGATTGGCTGCAAAACTAGCCAGTGCCAAGTTCATTAGAACTCGTCATCTATCTAACCCTATAAATCCTTCGCGTACTAATTTTATTAATGAATTAGCTGATTATATTTTTACAACTGGTGAAAGTGTAAAAAAAGACATGATTAAGATTAATCGTATCAAGTCAGACAGGATTGAGTCTATTCCAACAGGTATCGATACTAATTTATTTAATCCAGGTAAATATAATAAAAATAAATGTCGAGAGCAATTTAATTTAAAAAAAGATGAGATTGTAATTGGTATAGTTGCTGTACTGAGGCAGTTTAAACGGCATGATCTGTTTCTTGATATGGCAAAGCAGTTAGTTAAAAAGTATTCAGGTAAAAAATTAAAATTTTTAATTGCTGGAGATGGTCCAAACAAAGAAACAATTAAAAACTTAATTTTAGATCATAAGATGTCGAATAATGTAACTATGTTGGGTTATGTCGATAACGTTCCTGAACTTCTTTCAGCATTAGATATTTTTGTTTTAAGCTCAGACTCAAAAGAGGGCGTTCCACAATCTGTGATGCAAGCCTTGTTTATGGGCAAATCTGTTGTTGCGACCAATAGCGGTAGCACAAAGGATTTATTTAATAATAATTTTCAATTAGTTGGAGTAGATAGTAGTGCAGAGTTGCTTAAGGGGGTTTCTTATTACTTAGACAATGATAAAGGTAAGAGAGTAGAGGCGCTAATTAATGAAAAATTCTCTCTTGAATCTATGTCTAGAAAAGTAGTGGAAATTTATAATCATTTGTTGTCGTAAGCATGTGATAATTTACATATAAATTAATTGATAGTGCTGAATTATGGAAGATTTATTTAACGATATAGATAAAAATAAAATATCTGAATATCATGATTATTGTCATCAGAGTGATTCTTGGCCAGAAAAAAGTCCGATTTCACATGAGGAAAATAGTATTTGGCATTGGGTAGAAAAAAACCACCAATATAATTGTCAATTATGGGATGAAGAAGATAAGGCTCGTCGAACTGATGTAGATGATAGTGATATCGCATTAAATAAGCGTAATATTGATCAATTTAATCAAAAAAGAAACGATACTATAGAGAACATTGATGAAAGCGTTCTTAACCGATTAAAAGACATTCAAGTTCTTGAGAATGCGTGGTTTAATAGTGAAACTGTAGGCTCTATTATTGACAGGCTTTCAATAGTCAGCCTTAAGATTTTACATATGGGCATTCAGGCCGATAGGTCAGATATTGAGTCAGATAAGAGAACAGAAGCTAAAAATAAAAAAAACCGCCTTATTATTCAAAGAAATGACCTCTTATTGTGTATTAATCAGATTTTTGACAATGCTCAAAAAGGGAAAGCTTATTATAAGATTTATAGGCAGTTTAAAATGTATAACGATCCAAGCATGAACCCATATCTTTCTGGATTAATAAAATAACCCAATATTTTCCATATGATTATTCCAGTTATATTATCTGGTGGTAGCGGTACACGACTTTGGCCTTTGTCGAGAAAACTTCACCCTAAGCAATTTATTAAATTAATAGGGGAGACTACATTATTCCAAGAGGCGGTTCTTAGATTGCCAAAAAATATTGAGAGCCCATTAGTTATTTGTAATGAAGAGCACAGGTTCTTGGCTGCTGAGCAGTTGCGCCAAATTAATCGATCGGCTAGTAGTATTATTTTAGAGCCAATTGGGAGAAATACTGCGCCTGCAATTGCGTTAGCTGCACTTAAGTCTATTCAAGAAAGTAAAGATGCTATTTTGTTAGTATTGTCAGCAGATCATCTGATTCAAGATATAGGCAAATTTCATCAAGCAATCGCGCTTGCGACAAAACAAGCAGAGCAAAATAAGTTGGTAACATTCGGTATTGCACCTAATAAGATTGAAACTGGGTATGGTTATATTAAAGCCAATATTTACAAAAATAAGAATTATTATAATATTGATGAATTTGTAGAAAAACCAGACTACAAAACTGCAAAAAAGTATGTTAATTCTGGAGGGTATTTTTGGAATAGCGGTATGTTCATGTTTAAAGCATCAGTATATTTAAGTGAGCTAGAAAAATATGAACCAGAAATTCTTAGCGCATGTCAAAAATCATGTCAAACTGAATTCCATGATTTAGATTTTATTAGATTGAACGAAAAAGAGTTTTTAAGCTGCCCAAGTCAATCGATAGATTATGCGGTTATGGAAAAAACAAAAAATGCAGTAATGGTTGCATTGGATGTGCAATGGAATGATGTGGGGTCATGGTCAGCATTGTGGGACTCTCAACCGAAAGACAACAATAACAACCTTGTTGTAGGTGATGTTATTTTGGATGAGGTGAGCAATTCATATATCCATAGTACATCTAATCGTTTGGTCTCTGCAATAGGAATATCTGACTTAGTTATAGTGGATACTCAAGATGCAGTTTTAGTGGCAAATAAAGAACATGCACAATATGTTAAAAATATTGTTGATCAAATAAAAGACGATAGGCGACCAGAGTCTGACCAACATAGAAAAGTATTTAGACCTTGGGGTTATTATGACTCTATCGATAATGGCAATGGCTTCCAAGTAAAACGTATATTAGTTAATCCTGGTGCAAAATTATCACTACAAAAACACGGTTATCGTGCTGAACATTGGGTGGTTGTTAAAGGTAAAGCTCAAGTAACCTGCGGTAAAAAAACTTTTCAACTAATTGAAAATCAGTCTACTTATATTCCATTAGGAGAAATCCATCGTCTTGAAAATATTGGAGATATTCCATTAGAAATTATTGAGATACAAACAGGAGATTATCTTGGGGAAGATGACATAGTTCGAATTGAAGATGACTATAAGCGATACTAGCTTAGGTTCAAAATAAAATGACTATAAGTAAATCTAACAAAGTTTCTTTAATTGTGGGAAGTCATGGACAAGATGGGATTTTGTTAACTCAAAGACTTAAAGAGTTAGATTACAGTGTAGTTGGTTTAGGCAGGAATGATATTGATTTATTAAATCTTGATCAGGTTAATAAAATAATTTCATCTGTTAGACCGGATGAAATTTATTATTTAGCTGCTTATCACCAATCTTCTGAAAATCGTATAAAAGATGATGGTAGGTTTTTTACAGAGTCGTTCAATATTAACACCCTTGGTCTTATTAATGTTTTAGACTCATTGTCTAGGCTTATTCCTTCATGTAAACTTTTTTTTGCTTCTTCATGCCTTATATTTGACACTCAGGATGATATTATTCAAAATGAATCTAGTGTTATTAATCCGGTAACTCCATATGCTATTTCTAAATATACTAGTATGAAAGTGTGTGAATATTATCGTAATGAAAAAAATATTTTTGCATGTAGTGGCATTTTGTATAACCATGAATCTTCTTTGAGAAAAAATTCTTTTGTGAGTAAAAAAATTGTATCAACAGTTGCTAAAATTTTACTAAACAGAGAAGAAAAACTTGTTCTTGGGTCACTCGATTCTAAAGTTGACTGGGGGTATGCTCCTGATTATGTTGAAGCAATGAGACTTATCTTGTCAATTAGTATTCCTGATGATTATATTATTAGTTCTGGAGAGGGTCATACAATTCGAGATTTTGTAAAAATTGCATTTAGGTATGTTAATCTTGATTACAATGACTATGTTGTTGTGGAAGGTGGTATTTTAGGTAGGGAAAATGGATCAAGGATAGGAGATCCAAAATTCCTTAAAAGTAGCACAGGATGGACGCCTACGAAAACATTTTCAGAAATGATTAGTTTAATGGTAGATTATGAGATAAAAGAACTTAGTGGCAAGTGATAATACACATTAGTTTAAATTTAAGATTTTAGAGACAATAAAAATATGAAAAAAGCTTTAATAACTGGGATAACTGGGCAAGATGGCGCGTATTTAGCAGAATTTCTGTTAGATAAAGGGTACGAAGTTCATGGGATGAAACGTCGTACATCTCTTTTTAATACTGCAAGAATAGATCACCTTTATCAAGAGCCGCATGAAGAGAAAAAACCATTTATACTCCATCATGGAGATATGACAGATTCTTCTAGTTTGTTAAGAATTATTCAACAGGTTCAACCAGATGAAATATATAACTTAGCCGCTCAATCTCATGTAGCTGTGTCTTTTGAAGAGCCTGAGTATACTTCAAACTCTGATGCGATTGGTGCGTTAAGAATTCTTGAAGCAATCCGTATTCTTGGGCTACAAGATAAAACTAAATATTACCAAGCATCCACATCAGAACTATTTGGCAAAGTTCAAGAGATTCCTCAGACTGAATCAACCCCTTTTTACCCAAGAAGTCCATATGCTGTAGCTAAGATCTATGCATACTGGATGACAGTTAATTATCGAGAGGCTTATGGAATGTATGCTTGTAATGGCATCTTGTTTAATCATGAGTCTCCAATCCGTGGTGAAACTTTTGTCACTAGAAAAATTACACGGGCACTTGCTAGAATAAAATTAGGATTACAAGATTGTCTCTATCTCGGTAATTTAAATGCCAAAAGAGATTGGGGCCATGCTAAGGATTATGTGGAAATGCAGTGGCTAATGCTTCAACAAGAAAAACCTGAAGATTTTGTTATTGCCACAGGAGAGCAACATTCAGTGCGAGAATTTGTAGAGATATCAGCACATGAGCTCAATATGAGTATTGAATGGAGCGGTTCAGGAGTGAATGAAGTCGGGACTCTGGTTAATGAAGCTCAGTCTAGTTCGAATATAGATGAGCACATTATAGTTCGTATTGATCCTATTTATTTCAGGCCAACTGAGGTGGAGACATTACTGGGAGACGCTTCAAAAGCGGAGAAAGAATTAGGATGGACACCAAAAATTAGTTTTGATGAGCTAGTAAGAGAAATGGTTACTTCTGATTATTTAAACGCACAAAAAGAAAAAAAGTGCAATGAAAGTAAATAGTTTTTAAATTAAATAAAGATTTTGGTCACGATTATATAAATATAGATTGGGAGAGAGTTAAATGATAAAAAAAATTGAATGTTGTCGAGTTTGTAAAAACACTAATCTAGTTTCAGTTTTAGATTTAGGTGAACAGTTTTTAACTGGCACATTTCCAGAGATAAAAGACTTATCATTAACTAAAGGCCCTTTAAGACTTGTAAAGTGCCATGGAGAAAGTGACTGTTGTGGATTATTACAACTTGAGCATAGTTATGATGCTGATGAGATGTATGGTGAAAACTATGGATATCGCTCTGGTCTAAACTCTTCAATGGTTAGTCATTTGAATGCTAAAGTTAACAGGATACTTGATATAGTCAACTTAAAAAGCGATGATTTAGTGATCGATATTGGTAGTAATGATGGCACAACACTCGGATTTTACCCGGATGATTTGACACTGGTTGGAGTAGACCCTACTGCGGGAAAATTTAAAAAGCATTATAAATCTCATGTGAATTTTCATGCTGATTTTTTCTCATCAAATTTAATAGAGAGTAAATATTCAAAAAAAGCAAAAGTTGTTACTTCTTTCTCCATGTTATATGATCTAGAGAATCCAGTAAGCTTTGTGAAGCAGATATCTAAAATTTTAGATTATGATGGAATCTGGGTTTTTGAGCAAAGTTATTTACCACTAATGTTGGAGAAAAATTCTTACGATACAGTTTGTCATGAGCATATTGAATATTATGGATTGTATCAAATTCAGTGGATTCTTAGAAAGGTTGGGTTAAAAGTATTAGATGTTGAGTTAAATGATATAAATGGAGGTAGTTTTTCAGTAACGGCGTGTCTTGATAGTTGCAATAGTTATGCGCCTTCTCAAAGTGTTAATGATTGTCTTAAAAATGAAATAAAAGAAGGGCTAGATGGTCTTAGACCATATGAAGAATTTGCAAAAAATACCAAAAAATCTCGTCTTAATTTAAGAGGATTTATCGATAAAAATATAGAAAAAGGTAAGAAAATATATGCATTAGGCGCATCAACAAAAGGAAATGTAATTCTTCAATATTGTAATACTAATGATCAGGATATTAAGGGAATTGGTGAAGTAAATCCAGAAAAATTTGGGTGTTTTTCACCTGGATCTTGGGTTAAGATTATGGATGAGGATAAGGTTCTTGCTTCTAATCCAGACTATTTAATTGTTCTGCCATGGCATTTTCGCAATTTCTTTTTAAATAGCCCAAAGTTTAAGGGGCATACATTAGTATTTCCATTACCAGAACTAGAAATAATTAAAGTTTAATAATGAATTTATAAAGATAAAAGTTATTTTTTAATATTACTAATACAATGTCAGATATCGACCCTCTAAATATTAAAAAAATATTAATTATTATTGTTTCTAGGATTGGAGATACTTTACTTACAACGCCAGCAATAAAATCTGTTGCTGATTATTATAAAGATGCCGAAATAACAATTTTAGCTCATCCAAAAAGATATACGATATTAAAGCATTTGCCATATGTTTATCGTGTTGGAAGTATTTCTAAGAAAAATGCACCATGGAAGGGTAGATTTGGGAAAAAATATGATTTTGCGCTTGTATACGGTTTTGATGAGAAATTAGTTGAGTATGCACTTAGGGTGTCAGGAAAAACTATAGCTTTTAGTCAGAAAGATGCCAGTTTAAATAGAAAATTATATAGATCTGTTCAGATTTCTAAGACACAAAGTAAGACTTCGGTAGACTCTATGATGGCCTTACCTCAAGCGATAGATATCAACATAACAACTAGAAGGTTATCATATTACGTAACTAAAAGAGAGGCTCAGTTTGCAGAAAAAAAGATATCGAATGAAGGTTTGGAGGGTAAGTTTCTGGTGGGATTACAGGTAGCTAGCTTCCCTACAAAAGCATATCGTGATTGGCCAATTGAGTATTTTTTAGAGTTGTGCAATAAAATTTCTAATAAAGAGCCGAATACACATTTTTTACTTTATGGAGGTTATGCGGAAAAAGAAAAAGCCAATTGGTTATTTAAAAATCTTGGCAATAGGGCTACTTCATTTATCGGCATGCCATTAAGGGAAACCGCATCAATCATGTCTAAAACTAGTTTGTATATTGGGGTAGATACGGGTCCAACACATATAATGAGTACCTTTGATATACCGATGATTGTTTTATTTTTTTGTAAGTATGTAAGTAAAAATGTAGGTACATTTGGCCATCCAAGCCTTTTTAATATTGATCACCCTGATGGCGATAACTGCACAAAGAATAGTAATATGAGAGATATCACGGTGTATGATGTGATGACAGAAGTGAATAAAATTTTATGAATAATATATTAGTAATCCATGTTTCTGGAAGGGTTGGTGATACACTTTTTGTAACTCCTTTATTGGAGACTATAAGGAGTAATTATAAAAAATCTGAAATTACTGCATTGGTGCACAGGAACACTATTAATATAGTTGATAATTGTGAACATGCTAATCATATTGGGACAATATCTAAAAAACGAGCTCGTTATCGTGGCTGGCTATCTAGAAATAAGTATGACATGGTATTTGTAAGCAGTAGTCCTGATGAAGAAGCACACTCTTTGTTGTCATATGCCTGTAGGGTTGGTAAAAAAGTTGTAGCATTTGAAACATCTTCTGATAAGTTAAACAAATGTATTCATTATTTAGTCAAAAAAGATTTTAATGAAGGTAGGTACTTAGTTGATTATTATCATGATTTAACTAATGCTGTAGGGATGCCTTCTGCGCGTAAGCGCATTAATTTCAATGTAACTAATGCTGAGCTGGATAAATCAAAAGAGATTCTACAAAATTCTTCCTTGAGGGATTGTAAGATAATTATTGCCGTAAAAATAACTGGACTTCCATCGAGATCATATAGAGACTGGCCTGAAGAAAATTTTATTGAACTTACTAAAATTATCATTGGACAGTATGATTCTATTGGGTTTATTATGCTCGGAGGACCTGATGAGTATGAAAAGTATAGTGACATGGCAAAAAAAATACAAGCACCTGTATTAAACATGTCCTATTATGGGTTACTCGAGATTGGGTCGATGATGAGCTTTGTCAGTTTATATATAGGGGTTGACACTGGTTTTACACATTTAATGAGTAGTTTTGATACACCTATAATTGCACTTTATCATCCAAAAATGCCGGTATATATTAAGAATCACCCAAGAGTTAATGCTATTGTAGCTGATGAAGAAAGGCATTCAAGTGTGCATGAGGTAAATTTAATGTCTACTATTACACCTATAAAAGTTTTTAATAGTATTAAAAAAATGTTACAATTTTAACAATGAAGAATTTACAAAAAAATATGCCTAATTGGACTATATTTTCGGACGATCCAAATAACGCTGATGCAAAAGAAGCAGTGTATAAATGGCTACCAAAGATAAGAAAAATTCACAGTGATATAAATTTAATAAATTTTATTAAGAATTTAGTAAATGGGAAGAGGGTTTTAGATATCGGCATTGTGTCGCATAGCGCCAGTTACTTTGATAGAGATGATTGGAGGCATGGCCATATTGCTGCTTCTGCTGATTATTGTTTAGGAGTTGATATTCTTTCTGACCTGGTAGATGATTTGAAAGGCAGAGGATTTAATGTGCTTTGTGCTGATGCTACTTCTGATGAAGATCTTAATGATAGATTCGATATTATTTTCATAGGAGATGTAATAGAGCATGTTAATGACCCTGTTAA
>Ga0257121_1002916_pt1 | contig 11641 bp, 12 predicted proteins | sample SI106_100metaG_FD_190180 | JGI IMG/M metagenome (GOLD analysis project Ga0257121, IMG submission 190180) | Marine microbial communities from Saanich Inlet, British Columbia, Canada - SI106_100 | ecosystem: Environmental > Aquatic > Marine > Inlet | place: Canada: British Columbia | collected... | reverse complement strand
AGACCATTTGACATTGAAATTTTCAAAGATAGAATCTATGTTACAGATACAGGAAACCATAGAATACAAATTTTTGATTTATCAGGAGAATTTGTAACAGAGTTTGGAAGTGAGGGAAGTGAAGAAGGAGAATTTGACGGCATTATGGGGATTAAAGTAGAAAAACAGCATATTTTTGTCGTGGATGGAAAAAATCATAGAATACAAATTTTTGATTTATCAGGAGAATATATTGAAAAAATTGAGAATGAATTCAAAACGCCACATCAAATTTTAATTATACAAGAGAAAATTTTAGTTCTAGATACATACAATTATCAGATAAAAATTTTTTCTGGTTTTAATCAATTAGTACATGAAAATAATGATACCATAATAATTCTAATAATTTTCATGATAGTATCTATAACATTATTCGTTTTTTTAAAGAGAAAATCTATAATTAGTGTTGAGAAATGATTGCAAATTTTTTTCAAATTTTATTACATTACCAGTACCTTCACCAGAAGCCCAGAATTTACTCATCAAAGTTTCTTTAACCGCTTTTTGTTCCTCAATTCCAATATTTGGATCAAATAATTTAATTTTCAATAATTATCAATGAGAATTATATTATAAAACATAGATGATTGACTGAATCTAATAAAAAATTAATTATCAGCAAGATATAAATTCAAATTATCAAAAAATATTTGATTTATAGATATGGAAAAGAAATTTCTTACTTGGATTCATGCAGGATCATTGAATTTTTTTGGTCTGGCAAAATATCTTCAAAATGAAATAGGTGGAGAATTTTTTGCAATTTATGATATTACTGAAAAACCTAAAAAATTTCTTCGTGAACAAAAATTGGTAAAGTTTAACAAAATATGGTTTTATGACGAACACATTAAAAAAAATCATTTTTCATTAGATAAAGAATACCTAGCAGAGTTTGAGAGAAAATATAATATTCATTTATGGAAGCTTGCTGCAAATGAGAGAATATTTATTTTTAATGAATTTTATCAATTTTCTACAAATGAGATTCTGTCAATAATTGAACAAGAATGTAAATTTTATGAAAAAGTATTAGATGAAATTAAACCAGATTATGTGTTAATGTTAAGACCACATTTTCATTATGATACAATTTTTTATCAATTGTGTGTTGCAAGAGGTATAGAAGTATTAGAATTAGGTACAACTAGATTTCCAAATCGTAGTTCTATTTCATCAAAAAATCCATCATATAATTTTTCAGAAGTAGATAGTAATAAAAAATCTAAATTAGAAATTGAATATGAAAGATTTGAAATTACAGAAACAACAAGAAGTTTTGAAGAGTTGCAAAAATATAGAAAAAATAATCTTTCATTTTCAACAGGTACAGATTATGAAAATTCACCCAAACATTTCATATCAACAGGTTTAGAATATTTTTCTACTAATAATGAAATAATTAATAAAAATTGGAAATATTTTGGAAGAAGTAAATTCAAAGTATTTTTCAATTACATTAATGAAGTTTTTAAACAAAAGAGAAGACAAAAATTTATTGAAAAGAAATTTTTGAAAAAAATTGATAAAAATGATAAGTTTGTTCTTTTTTTATTAGCAGTAGATTCTGAAAGTTCAACACTACTTGATGCTGCTTTTTATATAAATCAGATAGAAGTTGTTAAAAATATTGTTAGATCCTTACCTATAGAATACACATTATTAGTTAAAGAACATCCAGCATCAGGATTACGTAGTTGGAGAAGAATTGATGAATATGAAGAATTGATAAATTCGCCCAATGTTATTCCAATTCATCATTCTTCTAATACAGAAGAATTAATTAAAAAATCGTCGTTAGTAATTTCAATTAGTGGTTCAACTTTACTAGATGCATTATTTTTGGAAAAACCATCGTTAGTTTTTACTAATACTGATTATTCTATGATACCAGATATTAAAAAAATTGATAAAATAGAAAATTTATCAAAAACGATTAAGGATGCATTAAGAATTAAGGTTAATCCAAAAAATATTGAGAAATACATACAATTTGTAGAATACAATTCATTTGAATATAATTTAATTTTGCACGGACTAGAAATGCAAAAATATGTTTTCGGAGGAAGTTTACTTGTCGATATAGAATTTTCAGAAGAAAAAATGAATGAATTTTTTAATAAAACAAAAGATGAGTTTGATAAATTAACTAGAGCATATGTGAAAAAAATTTCAAGTTAGATTTAATCGGATAAATTAGAGAGAGAAAACAGCATTGTATAAAACGAGGTAAGCCAAGTACAAAATAATACCAGCAAAGAAAAAAGATTTGAAACCTCCTATGGATCCTGAAATGAAAAGAATTGAAAATGATCTTACATTTAATTATTCTCGATCTGAATTTAAATTTGAAGAACAGGCAAGGACCTCATCCAATTAGCTTTTGATTATTAACTTATTGTATTATTTATGATTTTTTTGAGGAAGAAATTGAGGTAATGAAAACAATTCATTACAAGATTTTATTAATCAAACTTTTCACTTAAAATTAAATTGTTAACTTTAGAAGAAATTGAAAGATTTGATCCTCAGAAGATGTTCAAGGCTTATGATAATTGGCCCATGTTGGCAAGAGATGCCTTCAAAAAAGATTTTTCAAAAATTGACCTAAAAGATATAGATCATGTTGTATTATCTGGAATGGGAGGTTCAGGTGCAATTGGAGATATTATTACGGCAATATTATCACGAGAAGACATTCATGTATCAGTAGTGAAAGGGTATCTATTACCAAAAACTGTTGATGAAAAAACACTTGTCATTAATACAAGCATTTCAGGAAATACAAAAGAGACATTATCAATATTAGATTACAAGTTAAAATCAAATGCAAAATTTGTAGCAATTTCATCAGGGGGCATGATGGAAAAAAAATGTAAGGAAAGTTCAATTACACACTTTAACATACCAATGATTCATTCTCCAAGAGCATCATTTGTGACATTTTTGTATTCAATTTTGAATATATTTGAGAATTCATTACCGATAGAAAAATTAGAGGTTTTAGAGTCACTTGAAAAAATGGATGAGTTACAGAGAAGTATTAATTCAGATCACTTAGATGAGAATAATCCAGCATTGCGTTTAGCTGAAAATATGAATTTAAGTCCAATAATTTACTATCCAGATGGATTTAAAGCAGCAGCAATAAGATTCAAGAATTCATTACAAGAAAATTCAAAAATTCATGCAAGTGTAGAAGACATCATAGAAGCATCTCATAATTCAATTTCAATTTGGGAAAATGAAAATAATTACAAACCAATTTTACTTCAAGGAAGTGATGATTTTATAAAAACTAAAGAACGCTGGAGTATAATTAAAGAATATTTTGCTAAAAAGAATATAGATTATGAAGAAATATTTTCAGTAGAAGGAAATATAATTTCAAAATTAGTTTGTTTAATCTATCTATTAGATTACACATCAATTTATCGTGCAATTTTGTCAAAAACTGACCCATCACCAGTTAATGCAATTAATTTTGTAAAAGAACGACTTAGCTAGATTTTGAATCATTAAATTTTTTAAAAATATCATTTATTGTGGATATTTGATTAAGGGAATTGTCATTAATTAATTCAAGATTAGGAATTACACAGTGACCACCAATGAATCCAGGAAACATTTTGGGTCTATTTTTTAAAATTTTGTGTATCTCATCTGAAAACTTCCACATTTCATCATAGTCAACGTTTTCTTTTTCAGTGATTATTTTACTGATTTGAGCATAATTAATTAGCCACCCATAATAAGATGTATCACAAATAATTTTTGCTAATTCCAATGTCAATGGATTTGACATTTTTTGATATTTTATGTTAGATTTTTTTAATCTATTTTGAAATGTTTTTGATGCCCATTTTGAATTTGGAGCATCATCATAAATAGAGTAAAATTTTACATAACGCTTAAGATCACGCAGCATACGTTTGTGTACACCCCTAGTAGCACTGTAAATAACTGGGATTTCTAATGTATTTTGGAGTTTTTCTGTTGTGTGAGGACTAATTGTACTATGTATTACAATTAAACGTGGATTAAATTTTTTTACTAATTTTTTGACTTCAGTTAAGAATGATTTTGTAAAAGGAATACAAATATGCATTATTGAGACTTTATATTTTTCAAGAGAAGGTGATGTTCTATTTAATTTAGGATTTTTGTCAATTCCTTCGATTATAGTATTTTTTGAAAATAATTTAAAAATTGGAAGTCCAATTTCTCCCAAACCAATAACTAAATCTTTTTCCATTATACGAAGACATTATTTATGAATATTAACATGACTGATAACTTTTCAGTTTAATTTTTTTGGATATTTTCTTCATTACTAATGATTTCATCTAAAACACGTAAAATTTCAGACACATCATTTTCAGTTAAGACTAAGGGTGGCAATAAACGTAAAATATTTTTATCAGAATATAGGGAAAATAAGAAAATTATACGTTGCTCAATTGCACGTAGCAATAATTCTCTTACATCAACCTCAAATTCTATTGCTATCATCAAACCCTTGCCACGAATTTCACGGATGATTTTATGTTTATTTTTTAATTTTTCTAATCCAGACCAAAGTATTGATCCAATTTTTGCAGCATTGTCAATTAAACCATCATCGGTTAATGCAGTTAAAGTTGCAGTAGAAGCGGCACATGCAAGAGGGTTCCCACTAAATGTAGAAGAATGATCTCCTTTTTCCATACTGTTTAAAATTTCAGGTTTTGTTAGTGTAGCGCTGAATGGAATTCCTCCAGCTAGACCTTTTGATGTACATAATATGTCTGGAACAACATTCCAATTTTCACATGCCCACATTTTTCCTGTTCGACCTAAGCCACATTGTACCTCATCAAAAACAAGAACAATATTTTTTTCATCACATAATTTTCTTACTTGTTGAAGAAATCCATCAGGTGCAGGATGAATTCCACTTTCCCCTTGGATAGGTTCTAGGATAATAAATCCCGTCTCAGAATTTATTTTAGATTCAAGATCAGCAATATTGCCAAATTCAGAAAATTGTATGTTTTCTACCATAGGTTCAAAGGATTTTTTGTATTTTGGGTTAAATGTTAGTGATAAAGAACCCATTGTTCTACCGTGATATGAGCCCTTCATAGCAATCATTCCTTTTTTTCCAGTATGTTTTCTAGAAAATTTAATTGCAGCTTCAATTGCTTCAGTTCCACTATTTCCAAGATATGCATTTGAAAGATTTTTTGGAGCAACGTGTGAAATAGTTTCAAGAAAGTTTTCACGAGTTTTATTGTAAAAAGAACTATGGACTGAAATAATTTTATCAATTTGATTTTTGATTGCATTATTTACTCGTTGATTTCTATGACCCGTAATTGCAACTCCATATGCACCCATACAATCTATGTATTCATTTCCATCAACATCCCAAACATGAGACCCAAGACCTTTTTCAAGAGTTACCGGAATTTTTTGATATAAATTTCCAAGTATTTCGTCTTCAAGCATGAATGTCCTCTTCAATCATGACTATCTTCTTCGCTTTTAATTTTTTGCTTTTTATTTTTTTTTTTGGATTATCAGTTATATCATAAATTGAATAAAGATCACAATCAAATTTTTCATCAATAAATTTTGCATTTATAAAATTGTAAAGTGATGAATCAATCCAAAATAATAATTCCCCCCCCATAAAAAATCCTTCAATTATTGATTAAAAGGGTTAACTATTATTTTATATGTATTCTTTAATTATCTTAAATACCAAGTAATAGAATTGTTTTTTATTGCGAGTAATTTTTCTGAAATATGATTCAAAATAATATTTTTTTTAGAGTTGATTCAAGCTTTAATATTGGATTTGGACATTTAAACAGATGTTTAATTTTAGCTGAAATTTTCAAGAAGAGAAAAATCAAAGTACATTTCATATGTAAAAATCTCAAGGGAAATGTAACCAACAAAATTAAACTCAGAGGTTATAATCTCCATTTAATAAAAAATGTTAGAAATTCAAACTACGAGGATTATCTTAATACAAAAAAGATTTTAGAGAAATTCAAAAATGAAACATGTTATTTGGTTATTGATAATTATCATTGGGATGAAAAATACGAACAAAAATTAAGATTTCTGGTTGAAAAAATAATTGTAATTGATGATTTGGCAAACAGGAAACATGATTGCGATCTAATAATAGATCAAAATCTATATTCAAAATTTCAGCGTAGATATGATAAACTAATTCCTAAAAATTGTCATAAATTATTAGGTCCTAAATACGTTTTATTAAGAAAAGAATTTTTGACATCAAAGAAAAAAACTCAAATTAACTCAACAAATAAAATTTTTGTTTCATTTGGAGGACAAGATGTATCAAATCAAACAGTTAAAGTTTTGTCTGCAATTAAAAAATCTAAATTGAATTATAAAAAAATAAATTTTCTAGTTAACAAATCAAATACTAATTTGAAAGACTTGAAAAAAATATCAAAAAATATGAAAGGAATTGTAATTTCTACAGATGAAAAAAAACTTGGAAAATTGATTCAAAATTCAGATCTTTGTGTGGGTGCAGGTGGAAGTATGACTTGGGAAAGAGCATATTTGGGAATTCCAAGTATTGTTTCAATACTTTCAGAAAATCAACTAGAAATAACAAATACCATGGGTGGAAAAAAATGCATTTACAATATGGGGTGGTCTAAAAATGTAAAAATATTAGACTATCAAAAAATTTTTGATCGATTAAAAATTAATGAATTGAATTCTATGTCTCAAAGAAATAAGAAAGTTATTGATGGAAAAGGTATATCCAGAATTAACAAAATGATTTTTTCTAAACTAATTAAATTATAAAAAAATACAGAAATGTTTGAATTTCTTCTACATAGCGATTAGGTATTCTTTTAGAATAAAGATGAGAACCACCTTCAGCATTTGCCCAATGATAATATCCTGATAAAACTAGGAATAGTAATCTATCATCTAAATGAATTTCCCATCTAGGTTCTAAATCGTCTACATTCTCTTTTTCTAAAACTCCACTGTTTTCTTTTGTATTAAATACTAAAAAGTTTGAACTGTTTTTGGGTTTGAAGCAAATCCACCAGTTTTCATTTGTAGGACGTTTCAAAATTATTTTTTCATAAATTGTTTCACATAGTCTTTTTAGTGGTAACGGTTTATCGCCGATTGGCTGAAATTCTGTTTCATATGTATAGCCGTGAAATGGTACAGAATTTAGATATTCATCTATATCTTTATAGGAATATGGATTAGTACGCAATTTGTTTGCGCTCAATGTTGTTAAATCAAATTCTGCATTACCTCCATCGTCAAGAACAAATGATATGCTTCCACAATCATCTAATGAAAGTACTTCAGTAGCATCAGCCACACCTCGTATAGAATTGTATTTTGATAATGGACCCCCCAGAACATAGGAACCTGCAAAAGGCATAGCGCGAACAGGATCTAATGCTTTACAAAAACCACTATAGACTTTTAGAAATTGTTCACGTTTTGAATTTTCTGCTTTTTTTCTGTCATCATCATTATCAAAATAATATGTTTGAGGGTATGGGCCAGCTCCTGCATATGTAAGAAGAGCAACGGTAGGTCTTCCTTCAGGACACTGTTTTTTGATATAAGCGATTTGTCCATCATCAATTCTATTATCGTTCATGTTAGCAATACTATATTTTCCATGAACAATGAGCATTGCAGTATCCATTTCATAGTCATAACCTCCATTAACAGTGAAATACAATTTGGTATCTCCAAATGTTTGAGTTTTACATACTATAGGATCAAATCCATCTTGAATCATCCTACGTTCTAACATTTTGTGACCAGTGTCAGAAATGATTAATTTTGCATCTGGAAATTTTTTAAAGTATTTCCTAAGAAATAGAGGATCATAATGGTCAGAGTGTAAGTGTGAGACATAGATTAGATCAACTTTTCCAATTATGTCAACTGGATCATCTGGAAGCGGAGGATAATGCATCCAAGAACCATATTCACCTGGAGTAAACCATGGATCACTAACAATTTTGATATCCGGAGTTTCAACAACAACACAAGCTGAATAAATATAACGAATCTTCAAACATTTTTTTTCTTATATATGCTGATTTAAACATTTCAACTCAATTGTAGTTCTAAAACCTAACCCTCATACACGCGGAATTCACTATTCATAATTTATGACACTAAAGCCGCTCTTACAAATCAAGGTATAGCTCTTTTCTTTAGTGTGTAATAAAAAAAGAAAAGTTGATGGCTATCTAGGTACATAGAATTTTTCATATTTTATTGATTTGCACTTAATTTGTATAAATTATCATTATCATTTAATTAAGATGGGTTTAAGTTCAATGTAATGATGGTTGTATTATGCAGGCTAGAACTGGTTAGACTAAAATGAAAATTACAATTCTCTGCAGCACTAAAAATCATCCTGTGTACTCACATTTGTTAAGGTGGGTTGAAAAAAATTCTACTCCCCATGAGATTTCCCTTGTTAACAAATCTCTTGAAATTAAAGATGGGAATATTCTATTTTTGATAGCATGTAGCGAAATTATTAACGATGATATCAAAAATAAATTTGATAAAGTATTATGTATACATGAAAGTAATTTACCTGAAGGAAAAGGATGGTCTCCTTGTGTACATTATATTTTAGATGGCAAAAACGAAATCCCATTAACACTTTTTGAAATATCTGAAAAAATTGATAGTGGTGATATTTGGAAAAAAACCAGCTTTGAGTTAGAAGGTCATGAACTTCATGATGAAATAAATAATTTAGTTTCAATTCATACCATTGAACTAATGAATTTTGCAATTCAAAATTTTGACTCAATAAAACCTACTCCGCAGTCTAGTACTGCTGAATCTTTTTTCCCCCGTCGATTTCCATCGGATAGTGAATTAGACATCAATAAAACAATTTTAGAGCAGTTTAATTTACTTCGAATAGCTGATGAAAACCGTTATCCATGTTTTTTCATGCATAATGGGCATCGTTATAAAATTATAATAAGAAAATTTTAGTAAAATAAGCAAATTCTAATTTTTACGAATCAGTTTTGCTGGGCTACCAAAAATTACACAGTTATCTGGAAAATTTGTTCTAACTAAACTCCCTGAGCCAACTACACAATTATTTCCAATTTTAAATCCGTTGTCAACAATTGAGTTAGGAGAAATCCAACAACCTTTTCCAATTATTGCTCTTCCAGATACGATACTTCCTACAGTAATTTGTGAGAATTCACCTATTCGTGCATTATGTCCAATTGTCACATGATCATCTATGTTCACATTATCTTCAATTATAGTTTCATCTATCTGTGCTTTTTCTATTGTTGTGTTAGACCCAATCCATACATTATTCCCAATTTGTATTGAACCTAAATGTGCAAAGTGTACAAATTCATCTTCATTAAAACTAAAACTAAATCCTTCTGCTCCTATTGTTGTATTGGATTGAATAACAGAATTTTTCCCAATTTTTGTTTCTCCATAAATTGAAACATTGCTAAGAATTTTTACATTATCTTCAATTTCCACATTTTTATCAATAAAACAATGAGGGCCGATGTAGACATTATCTCCAATCTTTACATCTTTTTCAATAACTACTGTTTCATGTATTCCTGAATTAAATCTATTTTCCGCAAAATATTCCATTATCACTCGATAAAAATCATGTCTAGGGTTATTCGACTCGATAATTGGAATATTTAATTTATCTTTAATTTCTGCTTTTGCAATTAAAATAATTTTTTTAAATTTTTTTAAATTTTTCAATTCATATTGCACATTATCCGAAAAATTAAATTTTGTATTAATTTTTTCTGAAAAAAATAATATTGAATTATCTTTTGGATTGTTTAAGGAACTAATTGTACTAATTTGAAAATTATTTCCTGAATACTCTACATCTAGAAATTTACTAATTTCTTTAACATCAATGGTATTTTTTTTTATTCTATACATCCCGCATCAATTATTTCTCCATAATCTATTCTTCTACTAGATAAGCGCCCAATAACTTTCTCAATATCTAAAAATAAACTTTCATTTTTTGTTCTTCTCATTCCTACAATATCTTCTGAAAATTTATCTCCTTTTTCAATATTTTTTAATGCAACTAATTTTCTTCTAAATGACTTTTTATTTTTCAATTCATTAATTGTTGGTTTTACTTCATTATTGCCTAGCATAATCCATGATCTTTTGATTGATTTATTCCATTCTTTTAATTCATCTGGTAATGCAGAAAACCAATGATCTGGACCTGGTAAATTTTTATCTATCGTGAAGTGTTTTTCAAAAACTTTTGCACCTAGTGTGATGGCCAATGTTGATGCGATGCTTCCTTGAGTGTGGTCCGAATAGCCCAAAATAATATCCCTAAATTCATCTCTTATGGTTTTGAGTTTTAGCATATTCACATCTTCATCTGGTACAGGATATTGTGATGTTGTGAACATTAAGATTAATGGATAAGCCTTTTTATTATTAATTTCTGAAATTGTTGTTTTAATTTCATCCATATCACTCATACCACATGACACGATTATTGGTAATTTTGTTTCTGAAAATTTTTTTATCATGGAAATATTTGTAAAATCATCTGAACCAATTTTAATTGCTTTCATTCCTAACTCCATCAAAAATTTCAAATCTGAAATATTTTCTGGTGTACTTAGAAATATTATATTTTCCTCGTCACATTTTTGTTTTATTTTCATCCAATCTTCTCTTGGTAATTCACATCGTTGAAACATTGCTTTCATTGATTCTGAAATATCTTTGCCTTGTGATTTGTAGGTGTATTCTAACTTTGAATCTATAATGAATTCTTCTGTTTTATATGTAAAAAATTTTATTGCACATACACCAGCTTTTTTTGCTATTTCAATCATTTCAAGTGCAGTATCTAAATTTCCATTATGATTAATTCCAGCTTCTGCAATTGTAAATGGTTCTGATGATGTATTTATAAGAAAATTTTCAATTTTAATCTCATTCATTCGAATTTACCATCCTTTTATTTGATATTTTATCATTCTTCAATGATTTCAAATACCCTTCTTCTTTGTGATATCCTTCATTAATTTTTAATAAATTAAGATTATTTTCTAAATATGTTGTAACATCCTGTACTAAAATTGGTCTAGACTTAATTTTAGCAACTAATATTCTTAACAATTCTAAATCCTCTTCCCAATCAAGCGTTATATGAAACTTTGATTATCGCTGATTTTTTAAAAAATTCTATTTTATAGTAACTACTCCAACTCTCCATGGATGAAATGAATAAAAATAGTTGTAAATTCCTGCTTCTTCAAATGTAAATTCAAATCTGTCTCCTGTGTTTAATGGAGTACTATTGAATAATACCATTACTTTTCCAGATTCATCTTGACTTTGAACTGTATGTGGAACCGTGTCTTCATTTGCTCACACCACTGTTGTTCCAACTGGTGTTTCTAGATTTAATGGGTGTTCAGATGTCTAAAGTTGCAATCAATAAAGGAAGAAATGCAGATCTTGATACTGGTCTTTCTATTGAACTCCTTGCTTGGAGAAATTGCTT
>Ga0257121_1002913_pt1 | contig 11652 bp, 10 predicted proteins | sample SI106_100metaG_FD_190180 | JGI IMG/M metagenome (GOLD analysis project Ga0257121, IMG submission 190180) | Marine microbial communities from Saanich Inlet, British Columbia, Canada - SI106_100 | ecosystem: Environmental > Aquatic > Marine > Inlet | place: Canada: British Columbia | collected... | reverse complement strand
TGTATAATATGAAAATAAAGAATGTTCAGGGCGCACAGATTCCTTTACAAAAGCTTTGTAATTTTTCCATGGGAAGAGCACCTGAAACTCTAAAAAGATTAAATGGCCAGCGAATCATTAAAGTAGATGCAGAAACCATTGACCCTGATAAGGTTGCTGACATTAATAAAAATATATTTGACTCAATCATACCTAAAGTATCTTCGATTTACCCAAAAGTATCTTCACTTAAACTGGGTCAATTCGAAAGAAGCCAAAAAACAGGAGACTCAATGAAGTATGTGACATTGGTTCTGATTTTCCTAATGTTCGTTATCTTAATGCTACACTTTAATAGCTTATCACAGGCCTTTTTAATTATGCTTGTTATACCTTCTGGTATTGCCGGTTCAATTATTGGTCATGGACTCGTAGGTATTCCGGTTTCTATTCTTTCCGTTTTCGGAATGATTGCACTTATTGGTGTGTTGGTAAATGATGCCATCGTTTTTCTAGATAGATATAACAACTTACTGATTGAAGGCGAAACCACAAAAAACGCCGCTATTAAAGCCGCTGTGTCTCGATTTAGACCCATTCTATTAACCTCTCTTACCACGGTCGCTGGGTTACTTCCAATGATTTCGGAAACCAGTATGCAGGCACAATTCCTTATTCCGATGGCAACATCGATTGCCTTCGGTGTTTTATTTGGAACTGTCTTTATTTTGTTCTTTTATCCATCAGCCATTTTGTTTTGGAATGAAGGCACTAGAATTAGAAGAAGAATATTTTTTGGTGAAAGAATTACTGATCTGGAAGCTGAACCGGTGTTCAGAGTTAAAAAAAATATAGAATCAAATGAGAAATAGCATCCTCTTCATATTCATACTTAATGGTCTCATTTCCTTTACACAGATTGAAATTACAGATTCACTGTCGGCAAAAGACGCGGTGCTCATTGCATTAAAAAACAATTATGACATTCAGGTTTCTAATGTTCAAATAGATATAGCCAAAAAGAACAATTCTTGGAGTGAGGCAGGTTTATACCCTACTGTTGGTTTAAATATAGGATACAATAACACGATTCAAGACAACTCGAACAACCCATTCACATTCACACCTGGTGTTATATTGTCGAGGAGTCTCGTACCCAACCTCTCCTTAAACCTGAATTTATTTAGTGGTTTTGCAGTTAAAATCTCCAAACAAAGATTAGAAAAATTAGAGGAACAGAGTAAGGGAAATGCAATGCTCGTTATTGAATCAACCATTTTAGATGTTCTAAAAGCATATTACAGTGCAAGAGTACAATATGACCGACTAGATGTTTTAAATAAGATAAAATTGGATGCACACAATCGGTATAAGTATTACATGGCAAAAAAAAAATACGCCAATTCATCATCTTTGGAGGAGCTACAGTTTAAAAATCAATACTACTCAGATAGTACAAATGTTCTTGTTCAAGAATATTCATTCAAAAACGCGATGAGAAACCTACAGCTTTTAATGAATAATAGCGAAATAGATGACAAGATGAAAACACCACTACTCACAGACAATTTGGACTTTAAATTCCCAATATTAAATTTTAGAGATGAATTAAATGAACTCAAAACAAACAATCAAGAGCTTAAAAACCAAGTTATAGGTATTGAAATACAACAAATTAATACTTCATTTCAAAAATCATTCTTGTATCCCACCCTAAATCTTCAAGGTGGATTTACACCTTCTAAAAGCTGGTTTAGGGATCTCAACGGAACATTTGACCCTGTAGAAACTACAGTTTTAAATTACAATGGATCCGTAAATTTGAGGTACACTATTTTTAACAACTGGAAAAATAAACGAGCCGTAGAGGTATCAAAAATGCAAGAATCTATAGCTCAAATGAATTATAAAAAACTGGAAAAAATGGTCAGCAGTTCTTTAGCCACATTGATCGATTCTTACGAAGGAAATGCCAAATTGGTAGATCTATCTATGACCAATATTGAATATGTCACAAAGACATATGACCTCGCTGAAAAAAGGTTTAAATCAGGCACCTTAAGCTCAATAGATTTGATTGTTTTTGAAACCACATACCAAAATCAAATGCTACAACACTATGAATTTCTTTACAATAAAATCAATACTTTCTTAGATATTTACAGAATGACAGGAAAGCTTCGTCTTGACTATATTAATCAATAGACCGTTTAAAACAAATTATTTTTTTGTCATCACTTCCTGATAAAAACTCTTTTTCATTTAGCTTAACAAGAGTGTTCACAGAAAAATTATGCCCCTTGTCTTTTGCATCAATTTTCTGAATTACTTGGTCATAAAACCCGTGCCACACCTTAATCGATTTATCTCTACTGGCAGAAAGGAATAAATCATTAGATAGCCTAAGAAGGGAATAGATGGTGTAATTGTGCGCAGGAATGGCTTTAAGGGGTTTTCCTTTAATATTCCATATTCTGATATGGGCATCATTTCCCCCTGAAGCAATTAAATCTCGTTTTTCACAATATAGAATCGAAGAAACACCATTTTTATGGGCCCGAAAACACTTTATTTCGTTATAAAAACCAGTTTCAAATATCGATATTTCACCGTTCTGTTTTCCAATGAACAACATCTTTTTATGTGATGAATAATAAAGCGAACGTATTTTACCACAATTCAAATTCACAATCATTTCAAGCTCCCAGGTCAGCGTATTCCAAATGGATAAATAACCATCTTCATCCCCCACATATAAATGATTATTGTCCTTATTTTGCTCTATTGAAAAAATTGCACTTTTATGTTGTGTAAAGCATTTTAGCTCCTTTCTAGATACGGTATCGAAAAAATAAAGTGTGCCATTAGATATTCCGACAACCAAAACTCCATTATGTTCAATGTATTTTATGGCATAAGATGGTAAATCTAGCTTGATAACAAATTCATCTTGAATACCAGAATGCTTATCCCATCTCGTAATAAAACGATCACCAGATGAAGAATAGAAATGAGTAGGCCCAACCGTTAATGAATAAACAGATCCCGAATGACCATTTATCGTGTAATTGTGCGTAAAATGAATGGATTCATTATGATCATTCGTCGTCTTCAACATCACCATCATTGGTTTGCTTGAGTCGCTCTTCAACCTTTTTTGGTAAGTACTCAAAAAATGTATCTCCCCTCAATCCAAGACGCAAGCACTCTAAAGGAATCATATCTTTTGGAGCTATATTGCCAAGATTAACTTCTGCACCGAATAATTTAATGAACCAAACTTGCTGGTTTTTTTGTGGTGCTTCCCATAAGATATCTTCTGGAGCTATTTTGGAAATAATCCTATTGATTAGTAAAGTGTGAGCCGTTCCATTAGGTCTGAACACCCCAACATTTCCAGACTCTCGCCCTTCTGCGATCACCTTCCAGCTTCCAGCTTCCAGCTCTGATTGCATCATTCGTATCCATTTAGCTGGTGAAATCAATATTCCCGAATCTTTAGACCCGACCTCAGACATAACCGTTCTGTCTTTAGACATCTTTTGAATAAGTTCGCATTTAATATCATGAGGAATTATAATTGATCCATCAGAAATTTCTGCCAAATCTAAATCATATTGATTTAACACTTTAATATATTCGTCAAATTTTCCCCGAGCATAAAAAGCTTCAAATAAAGTTCCTCCAAAATACGGACGAATACCAGCTTGTTTGTACAGCTTAATTTTCTGTTCAAGGTTTTGAGTGACATAGGAAGTGCCAAATCCAAATTTTATTACATCAGTCAAATGACCCGATGATTCTATAAAATCTTCTGTTTCTCTAATACTCATGCCCTTGTCCATCATCATAGTGACGCCCTGGTTACGTGGTTTTTCCGACCGTTTAGGAATGTAGGATAATTTAAAATTCATTTTTATAATTAATCTTGTGAAATATCTAAAAAATCTTGATCATCCAATAAATTTGGATTGATTTCAAAAATTGATTTGGCTTTTGTACCGTTTTCTTGAATGCATTTTGAGAACAATTGTAATGCTTCAGCTTTTTGACCAAGTAACCAAAATAGATTTACCTCAAGAATGGAGGAAATCTTATTTGATTGATGCTCGTCCATGAATTCTCTTAATACCGTAAAAGCATTTTTAGGGGATGTTTCTGTGAGTAATTCAATGTAATCCGACAGACATTCCTCATCATTGGGATTGAGTTCTAGTGATTTCTTGTAAAGCTCAACTGCTTGATCATTGTCATCTGTTTTTTCAAAGGCTCCAGCCAATACATGCATAATTCCAGCATTATTTGGATCAAACTCTAAAGCTTTCTGGATCAAAATAATGGCTTCAGCCGTATTGCCTTCAAGGTCTTCAACAATCCCAAGCCCCAGCCACGCTTCTGAAAACATAGGAGCAAGCTCTAAGCTTCTTTTATAATGATGCTTTGAAAGCTCTAGCTCATTAAGCTGCTCATAACACTCTCCAATATAGCAGTATGCAGTTGCATCATCTCCATCAATTCTCATGCACTCATTGAAATGTTCAATTGCTTTGTAAAATTTCTCCTTTGATAGATACGCGTTGGCAAGGTTAAAATGCGCAGGCCCAAAATTTGAGTTAATTAAAATAGAATAATCGTAGGCCCAAATTGCTTTTTCAAAATCTTCTATTTTACTGTATGCGTTACCTAAATTATACCAAGCCGTAAATGAATATGGATTCTCATCAATAAATTGAGTATAGCACTCAATAGCTAAATTATAGTCTCCCAATTGGTCGTAACAAAATGCGATCTCGTAAAGAGCTCCTTCATTTTCTGAATTAACCATTAAAGCCGTTTTTAAAATAACAATGGCTTCTTTGAAATTGCCTAAGTTTTGATATTCCATTGCAATATCGAGATAGATGTCATCTAAATCTTCATCTCCTGATGCTTCGATCGCTAAATTGTAATTCTTAATGGCATTTTTGGCATCACGGAGCTGGCTAAACAATGAGGCCTTTGTTAAAAAATATTCAAAAGAAAGCATTCCGAAGTTTTCGATACTGTCGGTGATTTCGAGTGCTTCGTTCAATTTTCCTAAACCACCTAATGCTTGAGCTTTTCGAAGGTGAAAAATATGATTGTATGAAAAGTTGGTCAATGCAAAATCAGCAGCAACCTTCGCTTTGGAAAAATTCCCATTAATTAAATAGTGGTCTACTATAGCCTCTACCCTATCACTATCCATAAATCCAATCTGAACCCCTTTAAGATATGATTCGAATTGTTCAAGATCCTCCTTTAAGAATCTCTCTCCATTATCGTCATCTTCGTTGTCAAACATATCGTGTTTTTCTTAAAGTTAATTTTATTTTATTTCGATAAGTACCAAGTTTAAAAAATATTATCAACATACAATTTGTTTATTACCTTGATTACTTAAGTGAAAAATGTTTTTCTGCTTCTTCAGAGACATAATTGCCAATTGCCAATGATGCTGTAGCAGCTGGAGATGGAGCATTCAAAACATGAATTGAATTGCCATGGTATTCAATCCGGAAGTCGTCTCTTGTATCACCATCCTGCGATAAAAGCAAAGCCCTTACCCCTGCTCTACCCGGATGAATATCCGTATCATCCAATGAAGGTATCATCCTTTGCAAAGTTTTTAGAAATAAACGCTTCGAAAAAGCTCTTCGGTATTCATTAATACCAAACGACATATTATTGAAAAATAATTTCCAAGTACCACCGTAGCTTAATGCATCAGCAGTATCTCTTAAGGAGAAATCCGTTTTGTTGTACCCTTCTCTTTTGAATGTAAAAACTGCATTAGGTCCACATTCAATTTCGCCATTTGTCATTCTTGTAAAATGAACACCAAGAAATGGAAAATCAGGATTGGGGACAGGGTAGATTAAATTCTTCACCTTGTCTTTGGCCTTTTCAGTTAGCTCATAGTAATCTCCTCGAAAACCAACAACCTTTTCTTTTAATTTTACTCCATCTTTTTTCGCTAAGCGATCGGCCTGCAAACCTGCACAAAAAACCAAATACTTGGATGTATGGTCGCCTTTGGTAGAATGTATGGTAGAACCTGAATCTTCTTTGGAAATACTGCTTACTTCATGCCCCATAAAAACCTTACTATCAGGATTAATAGAAAGGGTTAACTCAACCATTTTTTTTGTGGCTCCAACAAAATCTATAATACCCGTACATGGCACCCATATTCCACCAATAGATTTAACAAAGGGTTCAATCTCCTTAACCTGATCGGCATTGATTTTTTCAATGCCTTCAATTTTATTTTCTGTACCAATCTCAAAAATTCGATCCATGTTGGAGATTTCCTTTTCATCTGTTGCCACAACTACCTTTCCACAAACATCATGATCTATGCCATAGGTCTTTGCAAAATCAACCAATTCGTGTCGTCCTTCAATACAGTTCTTTGCCTTAAGAGAGCCCGGCTTGTAATACAACCCCGAATGAATAACTCCAGAATTATGCCCTGTTTGGTGCGCTGCCAATTCCTCCTCCTTTTCAAACAAAGCCAATTTCAATGTTGGATTCCTTTTTTGGATTTTATAAAAGGTTGCTGCCCCTACAATACCCCCTCCAACAATAGCAATATCAAACTGCATGATTTTTTTTTCGCAAAATTAAGGAATATCTCTATTTTCCCTACTATTTAAATGGAATTAGTTCTCATTCTTTTTGAATAAACTCAATGAACTCTTAAATTTGCACCTACAAATTATGATACAATTTAAAAAAGTCGCTTTTCACACCTTCGGGTGTAAGCTCAACTTCTCAGAGACTTCGACAATATCGAGACTGTTTGAAGACGTGGGAATAGCAAAGGTAGCTCTTGATGAGCAGCCAGACATTTTTATTATAAACACTTGTTCAGTTACTGAAAACGCAGATAAAAGGTGTAAGCAATTGGTGAGAAAGATCAAAAGACTTAACCCAGATTGTTATGTTGTGGTAGTTGGATGTTTTGCTCAATTAAAACCAAAAGAGATCGCTAAGATGGAGGGTGTTGACATGGTATTGGGCGCAAATGAGAAATTTAACATCTTGGCACACCTTGATAAAATGAATAACACATCAGCTAACGAGGCTCATATATCATTTGACAGCATCAAAAAAACAAAAGAATTTATCCCTTCATTTTCTTTAGGCGACCGTACAAGGTCATTTCTTAAAATCCAGGATGGATGTGACTATTTCTGTACCTTTTGCACCATACCATTGGCAAGAGGGAAAAGCAGAAATGCTTCTATAAAAAACACGATTTCAGAAGCAGAGAAAATCGCAGAGACCAGTGTCAAAGAAGTGGTCTTGACGGGTGTAAATATTGGTGACTTTGGTCAAGGCGGAAAAGAAGACTTTTATTCTTTAATCAAAGAACTAGATACAGTCAAGGGAATTGATCGGTTCAGGATATCATCAATTGAACCCAATCTATTAACGGACGAAATCATTCACTTTTGCTTAGAGGAGGCAAAAAAAATTGCTCCTCATTTTCATATTCCTCTACAATCTGGAAATGATCAAATGCTAAAAGCAATGAGAAGGAAATATGATACACAGCTTTATGAAAACCGAATTAAGCTAATTAAATCATTGAGGCCTGATGCATGTATTGGTGTGGATGTAATTGTTGGGTTCCCTGGAGAAACCGATGAATACTTCAATGACACAGTCAATTTCTTGAAAAAATTGGACATTTCATATTTACATGTATTTACCTATTCAGAAAGAGCGAATACCACAGCAAAAAAAATGGTTGATGTCGTTCCAATGTCCACAAGAAAAGAGAGAAGTCAAGTTTTACACCTACTTTCAGACCGAAAGAAAAGGGCTTTTTATGCAGAAAATGAAAACACCGTAAGAAAAGTGCTTTTCGAAAATGAGAATAATAATGGCATGATGTATGGGTTCACAGAGAATTATGTAAAAATTAAAATACCATATCAAAAAAACCTCACAAATACCATACAATTGGTTTCGCTTACAGAATTAGACAGAGACATCATTTATAAGTCTGAATTAATAACAATGTCAAAACAAAACTTAAATTGAAAAATATATACATCACACGAAGAGAAACTTTCAACGCCGCTCATAAACTACGCAGAGATGATTGGAGTGATGAAGAAAACGAAAAAGTCTTTGGGAAATGCTGTAATCAAAATTGGCATGGACACAATTTCGAACTCTTTGTAACCGTCAAAGGTTTACCGTCAAAAGATACTGGATTTGTTATAAACCTTAAAGAGTTAGGTGACATTCTAAAGAATGGTGTTATTGAGAAACTTGATCATAAAAACATTAATTTAGATGTAGATTTCATGTCTGGAAAAATGTCATCCACAGAAAATCTCGTTATTGGAATATGGGAACAAATAGAGAATGACATCTTAAATTTGGGTGGAGAACTCGCCAAAATAAAACTTGTAGAAACTGAAAATAATTTTGTTGAATATTTTGGCGGAAAAGAACCATTTTAGAATGCATCTGTTTGATAAAGAAAAACATTGTGAAAGAAAATAATATCGAAAAGAATTACAGAGAAATTTTAAAAGACTTGGGTGAAGACCCAAATAGAGAAGGTCTAATCAAAACCCCTGAGCGTGTTGCAAAAGCAATGAAGTTTTTGACAAACGGTTATGAAGTTGATCCTGATCAAATAGTAAAACAAGCCATATTTCATGAGGAATATTCAGAAATGGTTTTGGTAAAGGATATTGAGATTTATTCTCTCTGCGAACACCACGTATTGCCTTTTTTCGGAAAAGCACACATTGCCTACATACCAAACGGAAAAATTGTTGGTTTAAGTAAAATTCCTCGTGTACTGGACACGTTTTCAAGAAGATTACAAGTGCAAGAACGTCTTACCATTGAAATAAGAGACTGTTTGCAAAGAACATTAGAACCAAAAGGTGTTGCTGTAGTCCTTGAGTGCTCGCACATGTGTATGCAGATGCGCGGGGTACAAAAACAAAATTCAGCAACAACTACAAGTGCATTTACCGGTTTGTTTTTATCGAATGATACCACAAGAAAAGAATTTATCAACCTCATTAAATAATTTAGCGTTATGTATGACCAAAGTGAAAGCAGTTTTTCTGCCGAAATCACCAGAGAATTTTTCAGGTCAGTATATTCCTACATGTTTGTTGCATTAGGCATCTCTGGAATAGTTGCCTACACCATTGGTACAGATGAAAGATTATTTATTGACTGGTTTGTCACACCTACGGGTATGTCTCCTCTTTTTTGGGTTGCTATGTTTTCTCCTCTCGCTCTAAGCTTTGTGATTCAATGGGGATACAATCGATTGTCCACTTCCTTATTAATCCTGCTGTTCGCGTTATTTTCCGGTCTCATGGGGCTTTCGTTGGCAAGCATATTTCTTGTATATGACATGACGTCTATTGCTACAACGTTTTTTGTCGCCGCTGGAGCTTTTGCGGGAATGGCAATTTTAGGTTATACCACCAAAACTGATTTGTCCAAATTTGGAAGTCTATTGTATATGGTATTTATTGGAATGTTCATTGCTGGAATAGTCAATATGTTTGTAGGTAATGCCTTTTTCGATTTTATCTTGGCTTGTGTAGGTGTATTTGTTTTTACAGGACTAACTGCATATCACATGCAGTCTTTGAAAAAAGTTGCTCAAAGCACCCAAATGGATACAGAATCAAGGAATAAGCTCGCCATTATCGGTGGTTTACAGCTATACATTCTATTCATCAATTTATTTCTATCACTTTTAAGAATAATGGGAGGACGAGATTAATTTTCTCAAGATGTTGTCCGAATAAACCTTTTGGTTATTTTTGTCTAAACAAAATTTAGAACATGTCTGATAATTTTTTTGAAGAGTCAACTGCTGCTTTAGGTACAATTTTCACTGTCATAGCCCTTGGCATCGTTGTTAGCATTCTTATTTGGGGTTAATTCATTCAACCATATTTTATGCCTTTTAATGCGGTTTTCTCGCATATTATAAAAAAACGACTGCCCAGAATTGAACGTTTTTCAGACAAGCCTATTGTCTGTCAAAAAGAAAACATCAACTTCTTATTAAATACAGCGGCACAAACTGTTTTTGGCAAAGAATATGATTTTCAGTCATGTGATTCAATCAGACGGTTCCAAAATACGGTTCCCCTATCTAATTATGATTCTCTCAAACCATACATTGATCGACAAATAAAAGGTGAAGAAAATATATTGTGGCCCGGCAAGACAAGCTGGTTTGCAAAGTCATCGGGAACTACGACCAAAAGAGAAAAGCTTCTACCAATCACCGTGGACGCGCTCTATGAAAATCATTATGCCGGGGGTAAAGATCTTCTTGCCTTGTACTATCAAAATTTTCAAAACAGAAAGCTTTATAATGCAAAGCACTTGATTATTGGAGGGAGTACCCAAATTCACAGTATGTCCAACGATACGAGCATCGGTGATTTATCAGCCTTTATTGTAGAAAATCTCCCATGGTGGACAGAAATAAGAAGGACACCTAAAAGAGAAATTGCGTTAATGAATGACTGGGAAGAAAAATTAGAAAAAATGGCCCATGCCACACTAAACGAAAACATCTGTATTATAGCAGGTTTGCCGAGCTGGACCATTCTACTCATGAAAAAAATATTGGAGATTTCCGGGAAAGAAAACATTCATGAAGTATGGCCAAACCTAGAGCTATATATACACGGAGGAATGAATTTTTCACCTTATAAGGAATCATTCAAAGCTCTTTTCCCTCTCCCTCAAATGAACTATGTAGAAGCCTACAATTCTTCCGAAGGTTATTTTGGATTGCAAGACCAAGTAGAAAGTCAGGACTTACTATTATTGGTAGACTCTCATATCTTTTATGAATTCATTCCGATGTCTGATTTTGATGGACTTAATAGCAAGATTGTTCTCTCCTTGGATCAAGTTGAACTTGAAAAGGAATACGCCATTGTCATATCAACATCAGCAGGACTATGGAGGTATATTATTGGAGATACTATAAAATTCTCACAAAATCGACCTTATAGATTTCAGATTACGGGAAGAACAAGCCAATTCATTAATTCTTTTGGAGAAAAACTACTTGTGATTCATGCTGAAAAAGCGATTTCACGTGCGGCTCAATGCTGCAATGCCAAAATAAAAGACTACACCGTAGCACCTTTTTTCAAAAGTGAATCTCAAAATGGAGGTCATGAATGGGCCATTGCATTTGATGTAGTTCCATCAGACATGAAAAAGTTCAATCATATTCTTGATCAGTCTTTGATGGATTTAAACGTTGACTACGAAGGCAAACGAAGAAATTCCATAAATATGATTGAGCCGAAAATAAAGATCATTGACCATGATATATTTGAAAAATGGTTGAAATCAAGAAATAAACTCGGTGGCCAACATAAAATCCCTCGTTTAAACGAGGACAGAACATTCATTGAAGAAATAGTTGAATTAAATCTAAAATCAGATAGAAATTCATACATTTATTAGTGCTTAAATATATATTTATTCTTTCCTTTCTTTCGGTCATGGTTTTGGGCAATGCCCAGTCATTTAAATACAAGCATTCCTTTTCAAAAAAAAACAAACAAGAATTATGGATTCCCGATAATACAGGAAATATATATTTGTATGCTGATGACATAT
>Ga0257121_1002910_pt1 | contig 11653 bp, 11 predicted proteins | sample SI106_100metaG_FD_190180 | JGI IMG/M metagenome (GOLD analysis project Ga0257121, IMG submission 190180) | Marine microbial communities from Saanich Inlet, British Columbia, Canada - SI106_100 | ecosystem: Environmental > Aquatic > Marine > Inlet | place: Canada: British Columbia | collected... | reverse complement strand
ATTTGCATAAGTAGGAATATAACGATCAATAAATCGTTCATTGTTTTGTAGAATTGATATTCTTGAAACAAGACTTTCATCCATCACTGAAAATATTTTACTTTGTTTAGCTATTTGTTCACTAAATTTTTTTACTTCATGCATCTCTAGCATATTTTCATGTTCTAATCTATTTGTTGAACGTCCAATATGCATATATGATTTAATTTCAATAAAGTGTGGACTAGCTTTTCTAAACATATCTGCAAATGCAGGAATCATTTCTTTTTGATCATTATAATTTCTAATTAGTGTAATTCTTAGAACTGTACGTGTATCTAAATTTTTTAGCATGTCTAATGTACGATTCCATCTTTCCCATGAATCGTCATATTTTGGTTTGTTAATTTTTATAAATGATTCATAGTCTGCAGCATTTGTTGATAAATACAATTGTGTTGGCAATGCATCTTCATCTTGTAATTTTTGAATCATATCTGGTTCTTGTCCATTTGTAACAAGAAAAATTGATTTTGTTGCTTCAAGTGATTTTAGATATTTGATTAATTCTGGTAATTTTGGATACATAGTTGGTTCACCTGAAAGTGAAATTGCATAATGTGTTGGCAATAATGATTCATCTAATCTTTGATTATCATTTCTTGAATCACCATAAAATCCATCAATCAATTTTTTTCTTTCACCCATTAATTTTTTCAAAATTTGTTCTGGCTCTGCAACTTGTTCTGGCTCCATTTTCATTGCATCATAAAATTCCATAGGTCTCCAACAATATACGCAACGATTTTCACAATGCATTCCAGCTGGTGAAAATTCCATACATCTATGAGTTAAAATTCCATAAAACTTATGCTTGTAACAACTTCCTTCATGTTTAAATGATTTTTTGGTCCAATGACATAATTCAACTGTTGAGTGATCTGCGACTCCATATTTTGCTTTTTTAAGTTGAGCAGCTATGGCTGGTTTGATTTGAATAAGATTTTCATCCTCATTATCTACAATTTCTCCAGAACAACTCATACTTTCAATTATTGATTTGGTTTACTTAAATTCATCTCGATTTGGTTTTTTATTAAAATAAGTACATCTTTTGAACTAAAGTGTAATTTAATAACTGGAATTACTGAACTAAGTTATAAATTGAAAGTCAAATATGTAGTGTTACTTTTGTTCATGCTTGGTTCTACACTGAGTATTCCTATTTCCCCTATTCTAGCAGTATCTGATATTGATGCAGATGGGGTTTTAGATGATGTGGATAATTGTCCTCGTCTTCAAGAAGATTATTTTGGTGATATTGATGGCTGTCCATCTAAAACTGTGAATTGGATTGATTCTGATTCTGATGCAATTCCTGATGATATTGATCAATGTATTACACTTCAAGAAAATTATAATGGTTATCAAGATGAAGACGGTTGTCCTGATAATATTTCATCTGAACTAATCTTTGATCAAGATTTAGATGATATTCCTGACTTACAAGATAATTGTCCACTTGTTTCTGAAACTTACAACAACTTTGAAGATGAAGACGGTTGTCCTGACACACTTGCAATTGATTCTGATTTTGATGGTATCCAGGACTTTTTAGATAATTGTCCTACAACTAATGAAACTTGGAATGGTTTTGCAGATTTTGACGGTTGTCCTGATGAAGTAATTAATTTTGATTCTGATTATGATGGAATTTTAGATGTTAATGATCAATGTCCTGATGAACGTGAAAGAATTAATGACTTTGAAGATGAAGACGGTTGTCCTGATATTTCTCCAAAACATATAGCTCTTGATTCTGATTCTGATGGTATTAGAGATACTATAGATATGTGTATAAATGAAAAAGAAACTTACAATAATATTCAAGACACTGACGGTTGTCCTGATGAGCGTTCAACTGAATTATTTTTTGATAATATGATGAATGACTCTGATTCTGATGGCATTATTGATAAACTTGATAGTTGTCTTACATTGCCTGAAACTTACAACAACTTTGAAGATGAAGACGGTTGTCCAGAATATTTTTCAGATTATGACACTGATTATGATGGAATTTTAGATAGTGTTGATAATTGTAAATTAACACAAGAAACTTACAACAACTTTGAAGATGAAGACGGTTGTCCAGATGATGTATTTACTGAAATTGTAATTTATGATTCAGACCATGATGGAATATTTGATAATTTAGATAGTTGTATAATTTTACCTGAAACTTACAACAACTTTGAAGATGAAGACGGTTGTCCCGATGAAATCTCTCAAACTGATTCAGATTACGATGGAATAATTGATTCATTTGATTCTTGTAAATATGCAGTAGAAACTTACAACAACTTTGAAGATGAAGACGGTTGTCCCGATCTTCTTTATACAAATACATATGCAGCAGACTCTGATAATGATAATATTTTAGATAATTTAGATCTATGCCCAAATCTTCCTGAAACTTACAATCAATTTGAAGACACTGACGGTTGTCCCGATAATCCAACTATAAAAGATTCAGATCAAGATGGATATTCTGATTTAGTTGATCAATGTCCTTTTGAATCTGAAAATTATAATGGTTTTGCAGATGGAGATGGTTGTCCTGATAAAGGATTACCAATTGAACTATTTTCATATGAATTACCTGACGCTGACGCTGATGGTGTTGATGATAGATGGGATCAATGTCCTTTTGAATCTGAAAATTATAATGGTTTTGCAGACACTGACGGTTGTGCTGATATTATTGGACACTCAATTCCTAACCTCGATGTTTTATTAGACTCTGATGATGATTTTATATTTGACAATGTTGATCTTTGTCCAAACATTGCTGAAAGGTATAATGGTTATTTTGACACTGACGGTTGTCCTGATAATATTCCATATACTTCCATTTCTGATGCTGATTTTGATGGAATAATTGATTCGTTAGATCTTTGTAAATTTGAACAAGAAGTTTACAATCAATTTGAAGACACTGACGGTTGTCCTGATTTAATTTCAAATGATTATTCTGCTATCTCTCCAAAATATCAAATAACTGACGCTGACGCTGATGGTGTTGATGATAGATGGGATCAATGTCTTGATGAATCTGAAAATTATAATGGTGTTTTAGATGATGATGGATGTTTTGATTTAGTTGGTGCACAATCCACTATTGTTCCAGTAACTGATTCTGATCAAGATGGTTACATAGATGAATTTGATTTATGTCCTTCTGAACCTGAAACTTGGAATAAATATAATGATACTGACGGTTGTCCAGATTCATTACCTTAATTATTTTTAGTATAATAATATTGTAAAATAATTAATATCTATAAAATTTCAATTTAGTTCATGCTTCCAAAATTTTCTAGCAAAGCCTTTTTAGCTCCCATGGCTGGAGTGAGTGATCCAGCACTTAGATTACAATGTAAAAAAATGGGTGCAGGTCTTGTGGTTACAGAGTTTACAAATATTCATAGTATAATTGCAAAAGAAAAACAACTCACAGATCATATGGAAACTATTCAGAAATTTATTGAATTTTCTGATCAAGAACGTCCACTTTCAATTCAATTATTTGGTTCAGATTTACTTGCATTAGAAAAAGCTGCAAAAATTGTTGAACCTTATTTTGATATAATTGATTACAATATGGGATGCCCTGCACCTCATATTACACAACAGATGGCTGGAGGTGCACTTTTACAACAATCTAATCTTACTGAACAAATATTCAAAACTCTTGTTAATGCTGTTAAAAAACCTGTTACACTAAAAATTCGCTCAGGTGTAACTGACGCAAGTCGTTTTTTATTTAGAGATATTGCTGAAATTGCTGAAGATGAAGGTATTGAAATGATTACATTTCATCCACGTACTGTAAATCAGGGTTATTCAGGGAATGCTGATTGGAATTTAATTAAAGAACTTAAAGAAATTTCTACCATTCCGATTGTGGGGAATGGTGATATTACAACTCCAGAAGATGCAAAAAAAATGATTGATGAAACTAACTGTGATTATGTGATGATTGGTCGTGGTGCAATGGGCAACCCATTTTTATTTGAACAAATTAATGACTATCTAAAAACTAATACTTATCATGAATATTCTTTTAAGGATAGATTAGATTCTTTTTTTGATTATTTACATTTGACTGAAAAATATAAAATTAAATTTGCAAATCTTAAGGGCCAAGCAATGCGTTTTACTAAAGGTATGACAGGCGGTTCAAAAATTCGTTCTAAAATCACATTTGCTACAAATATTGATGAATTAGAAAAAATTATGAAAAATGCATACTTGTCTTAATCTAATTTATCTATAGGATGATTTTTTATGTGTTTTTATACTTAGATTGTAATAACATGTCATCCCTTCAAAAAAATATCCTCCAAAGGGATAACGACCTGAGAGGAATCATAGCCTCTCAGTAGATAATTTAAATTCATTAATTATAGATTTATTCAGAGAGCTTCAGAATTTCTTTTTTTAGATGTAATATTTAAGACATTTTCAATATCACTTATTGTTATAATTCCATCCCCTTCTTCTCCAGTAAATACTGCATCAGCAATTGCATTAGATACATCCTCCACTTTTGAATCATCCACAATTGTGCTAATTATTGCAACTTTGTTATATTCAGCAGTCACTGTAACTGTACCTCTCTCTGATCTAATACTTTGTCTTTTTCCTGAACCCCTACCATTTCCTTCTAAAATTGTAAATCCACCAACCATATCATGAATCGCATCAGATGCAACACCTATTTTATTAATTTGAATAGTTGCTTCAATTTTTTTCATATTCTGCTTTCAATTATAGCTCAAAATATACCCTATCTTTTTTATTTGTTTAATTTTTTTAATTGGTTATTCCATTATCCTATCTTCTTTTTAATATTAAAAATAAAGATAATTATGAAAAGTGATGAAAAAAGATCTCATCGATTAAATTATTTATTAAAATATTATTTGATTAATCCTCAAAAAGATGATCTTTATCTTCGAGCGAAACAAATGGGTGTGACTGATTCCACTGCTAAAGACTATATTCGAACTGTAATTATCCAAGCACAAAAACACATGTAAATTAATTTTCAATTATATAGTAAAATATGAATAAATTCATTGTTTATTGAGGATTTATTCGAAATCTTAAACAAGCTATTGATAAATAATGAATATATGGAAAAATTAACATGACTGATCCATTACTAGATGATGTTAATTCTCTTTTAGATGGAGATTTTGGTGATGATCGAATTTTAAAGCAAATTGCTAGAGCCTGTAAAAATAATGAAGTTATCAGTAATTATGAGCGAAATTATGTTCAAAAATTAGCAGAACAATATCTAGGTAAAAAATCTCCAACAATTACTCCTAAACAACCTGAAAGTACCACTGTATCAATTCCAGAAATATCTGTACCTAAAATTGAACCTTCTATTCAATCTCAAACATTCCAATCTTCGTCTTCAAATAGTTCAAATTCTGGTTTGAAAAATTCAAAATTATTTTTAGGATTTGGAGGCATTGCATTGATAATAATTATAGCAGTTGCTGTCTTCTCTTCTAATAATACTGATTCTTTTACATCTGATCCTGCATCTGAGATTAAATTAAAATTAACTATTCAAACTGATTTATCTTCCTATATTCAAAAAGATTTAATTTCAATTAATGGAATATCTACAATTTCTCAAAATGTAAATTTATCAATTATTAATCCACAAAATGAACTTGTATGGGCAGAACAAGTTTCTGTAAAAAATAATGAAACATATTCTACATTAGCTATAGCTGGTGGATCTGGATGGGAAAATTCTGGTACTTACACACTAAAAGTTGATGGTGGTTCTGAAAACACATCTATAACATTTTCATTTACTTCATAATGATTCAAATTCTTTCCAATGTGAGTCTATTAATTCTCTTAATTTTTCGACACTGATCTCTTCCATAAATTCCCGATAAACAATAAACTTATTTTGTTTATTTAATTTTTCATCAAAAATATCTGTAGTATTTTTTGGAATAATATTATTTTTCCATTGATTCATTCCAAAAATCCATACTGATGAATCCGGATTTGAAAAATCAATATCATCACATCCTACAATATACAAATAGCATTTTGTAACTTTATTCAATTTTTCATATAGTTTTTCATATGCTATCATTTGACCTTGTGATATGTTGATTTTATCGTTATGAAATCCTTTGAATTCTAAAATAATAAAACCCCCTTTGTGCTCAATCAACCAATCAATATCTGTACCTCCTGAGGCTAACATTCCATGTACAATTATCTCTCCTAATACTTCCCTTCCACGACTAAATTCTGTCTCATCAAAGATTTGATATTTTGGTTTAGAACTTTTCCGTAAAGTTTTTTCAGGTTTATTTTGAACTTGATTTGAAGTTTTTCTCTCATAAATTATATTAATTAGATCTTGTGTTTCGTCAACCATTGAATGATTAATTTTTTAATTGATGATAAGATCTTTTGTAAATTTTAGTTCAGTTATTCATTTTTTCTAATTCATCTCGAAAAAAATTTATTATTTTGATCTTTATACAATACAAAGTATTCATTTTGATTTTTTCTATCTTTTTTTGCATTTAATGCATCTTGGTACATTTCAAAATGTTCAATTAAATATAATTGATTTCCACTATCTGCAAAATAATCAATACCGACTAAATTAAATCCTGTTTCTGGAGTTAATTTCATTTTTTCTATTTCATATGTTTTGTTGATCATTTCTCTCTCTTTAATCATAAATCATTAAATTTTTTTCTTCTAATAATGAATGTAAATTATGTACAGAACGATAAACTTCTGTTTCTTTTTTTGCTCCTGTACAAACGAGTTTTCCTGATGCAAAAATCAAGATGACTGTTTTTGGGTCAAGCATTCTATGAATTAAACCTGGGAATTGTTCTGGTTCGTACATACTTCTTGGCAATGTTCTTGCTGCTTTTTCTAAATGAATTTTCCCACCCAGATTGATAGATGATACAATATTTTGGACTGAAATTATTGCATCCTTTTTAATTTTAATTTTTGTCTTTCTTAATTTTTGAACAACTGTATTTACTGCTGCAATTGATAATTCTTCAGATTTTGCTCCTGTACATACCATTTTACCAGTTCTAAAAATCAATATTGCTGTTTTTGGATTTGTTAATCTAAATACTAGTCCTGGAAATTGTTCTGCATTGTATTCTGTTTCTGGAAATTTTTTTGTGATTTCTACCAAATCAATTTTTTGATCAATTGATGCTGATGAAACTACATTTACTACACTAACAATTGGTTTTGTTTGTGGCATGCGAGGGATTTTATATATTTCGTTATATATACTAGCAATAATTTTTGCATTTTTTAATGGTGTCCAACCCATTGATATGTAAATTCCTCTTCAATCATATCTGTAATTATTTTATTATTTTTCATTTTGGGAACATCTACATCAAAAAATCCTAATTGTCCTTTCCAAGGGATAGGAATTCTAAATGGTTTAGCATTTTTTAAAATAAATCCAAAAATTTTTTCATTAGATGTGGTTGATGAATAATGTTTCTTTTTATCTATTTGAATTTCTTTTAGTGATTCATATTTTTTCACGTCACAAAGTTCTACTTTTCCTATAATTGCACCAGTTGTTAGTTTTTCTTTAATTTTTAATTTTTCATATGCCTCTTTTCTAACTTTGATTGGAGCATGTACTAAAAATTCTCCACGGGTTTTTGTATTCCATGTTCTTAATTCTATTGTTTTTTTATTTTGAATAATTAATTCTGCAAATGGTTGACAAATTGAAAGACATTTCATAATTATTTTGATAATAAAAATTTTATATAAATTAAAATTGTGAAGCTTGTTTAACTAATTCTGAGAGTTGACTGTTTGCTGCTTCAGGAAGTTCTGTAATTCCTCCAATCAAACTATCTGTTATGATTCCTTTTTCTGCTAATACATTTGCAGCCATTAGTGATGTTCTTCCAGCCATACAAACCATTAATGATTTTCCTTTTGATTCTTGAAGTGAATTATTAATTTCATCAGGTATTCCTTGTCCTGATAGTAGTTGTTGTGCAGTTCTTGCATTTGGTACAACAATTTTGCTTTTATCTATACCTAAAGATTTTGCAAGTAATTCTATCCCTCCTTCTTGAGGAGTATATTGTGTGTGAATCCAAAATACTTTATCATAATCAGCTGAATTTGAGGCTACATCCTCTTGAGAAACTTGTCCTGGAGGTTGAATCTTTCCAATTTTTTCTAAATTTTTTCTATATTTTTCTATTCCATCACAAATCATCACTACGAATTTAGTTCCTTTATTTGCACTAGCTAATTGTAAAGTTGCATAGAGTTCCAGTGCACTACTTTCACCAATATCATGACCTTTATCTACAAAGAATTTTAGCAGTGGTTTTGCTTTTTCAAAATCGACTTCATATTCTCCAGCATATCTATCTGGTTGATAATATTTCAAACCATCTGCATTATTGTGAGTTCTAATTCCTGCAACATCTTGTCCACTTGGTGGAAATATAACATGAACTCCTTTTTTATCATATTTTTCAGAGATGTATCTACTTAATCCACCTGAAGTTCCACCAGTACCAAATGTACATAAAATATTGAAGTTTTCAAGCGAGTTTCCATCTTCATGTAATTGTTGATCTATTTCAGCACCAGTAATTGTTCTATGAGCATTCACATTCAAATCATTATCATATTGTTGTGGACAAAAACAATTGTAAATTTTTGAAAGTAACTTTGCTAAATTAATAATATCTTGTTTAGCTAACAGTGACTCAATTTCAGTGATAGAATTATCATAAATACTTGGATCAAATCCTAATTGAGATAATTGAGAACGTACATTAGCAGCTGTTGCTTTTGCAACTAATTCATCTTTTTTACCTTCCATTCCTGGTGCAGGACAAATATCCATTTCTAAATCCATTATTTTGATATTCATATTTCTTAATTCATGAAATACTCCTTCTTGTAATTTTCTTGAAACAATTGTTACCACTTGCAATCCTAGTTTTGATAACATTCCTAATGCAATTCCAAAATTACCTGATGTTGCTTCTATTACTGTTTGACCGCTCTTTATTTTTCCTGTCATAATTGCATCATGAATAATATTTGCAGCTGGTCTAACTTTGATTGAACCTGTAAGAAGTGTAGAATCTAATTTACCATAAACTTGCAATTCTGAATCTGAAAGATTTAATTTGTAAATTTCTTTAGCACATTCTTTAAAATCTGCTGTAATGTCTACTAGTGGTGTTGCATTAACGATTTTTGCACCTTCTTTATTATTTTCTAAATGTGGTACTTTGTTCCAAATTTCTTCCTCAAATCGTTCAAGAAGAATTTTATCAATAATATTATCTTGATTTTGTTCCAAATTTGTCTCTATTTTTCGATAATTTAGAAGGTCATATAAAATATCTTATATTTTCAACTTGATTTTTTCAAATTTTCTAAATTTATGCATCTAAAAGATTGATTACTTTGTTTGGAATATCCTTTAATCTACTTACTGCCATAGTCTTGTCATATCCCAAATGTTTGAGATTGTTTGCTATGGTAGTGGCTCTTACTGTATTTGGCCCTAATCCTAAAGCAACCATCGAAATTCCTAATCCTTTTAGTGATTTTGTCATTTTTCTTACTGCATTAGAATCTGATGGTTCTCCATCAGTTAATGTCAAAAAAATATTTGGTTGTTTTGCTTGTAATGTTGAAAACATTTTATCATAAACTTCTGCTAATGGTGTTGAACCATTTGCAATTATTTGTGCTAATCTTTTTGCAGTAATGTTATTCCATTTTACATTTTCTTCTTTAATTGACCAACATACCATTGATCTATTTTCTGTACTAAATGCATATACTGCAAATTTTACCTTAAGGAATGCTAAAACTTCACATAGCGCTATTGTTGCTTTTTTATATTCAATTGCATCTGAAGATATACTTGATGAATGGTCTAATAAAATTATAATTTTTGTTTTAATTGATTTCTTAATATCTGTAAAAAATGGTTCATTTCCTTCAATATAATTTTCATCATCAAATTCATCTCCTGATCTTAAATGCTGTTCTTTCCAACCTGTTTTCCATTCTTTAAATTTCATTTTTAATCCATTAATTAAATTCATGTCGTAAATTACTGTTTCATCAATATTTTTTGTTGATGGAATTTGTATTCCAATTGTTTCTGATGAGAGACCTTTATTCTCAATTTTTCTATTTTCATCAACTAGTACTTTGTATTCATCATAAACATTATCTCCTTTTACAACTGCAGAAGTGTCCATCTTACCAAAATCACTTTCTTTATTTTTTGCAATTATTTTCAATACTTTTCGTAATTCTTCTTCTGATAATGCCATGCCTGCTTTCATAAATGCTACTGAAATTGGAATCGTTAAAAGAGAGTCTATTTCTAAAATTTTAATTATTTCTGCTACATTTTTTTCAATCCAACTGGTTTTTTGATTATTTTTTATTGATTCATTTACAACTTTTCTTGCAAATATACTTGCTTTTTTAATTTTTTCAAAATGACTTTCTTGGATTTCTCCTTTGATTGCACCAAACATGAAAAATTGATAAAATGCTTCTACAATTCTTGCTTTACCATAAACTGTATGAAGTTGTGGTCTTGCAACTAGCATGTATGAATAATTAAAAATAATTTCTTCATCCATTCCTTTCCAAATTTTTCGTCCTAATTCTTCTACTCTTTGTGTTTCCATCGCATTAAGAATAAAACCAAAAGCATGATCATCACTAAGTATTTTTTCAGAATATTTTATTTTCATTGCTTCATACCATGATGACGTTCTAAATTGTCTATATTTTTGAAAATCACTTCCTATTCTTTTTTCTAAAGGTGTTAGAATCACTTTTTTTTCTTTTAATCTCGTTTTAGTTTCTATTTTATTTGAAATTTCAATTGTAATGTTTTCTTTTTCAGACCATCTTCTAATAAGAAAAGTTGCAATTTCTACTAAAGAATCATTTTGAAGTTGAATTGATTGCATTTAATTTCCAAACATTGAAGTAATAATGTCGCTTACTTTTTGATATTCAATATTTCCCCATTGTGTGTAGACATTTCCAAAAACAATATTGGCCGCCTCTTTTGGTGACATATCCTTATCTAATAATTTTCCAAATGCAATAGTTTCTCTTAGACTAGGTGAATAAAATAACTCTTCAACTGCTGCGGCCTGTCTTAATGTATTTGCTAGTTTTATGGCTTGTATGATTTCTGATTCATGATTTCCTGAAACATGTTTTTTTACAATATCTAATTCAATTTCTTCTGGTGGATATTCTAATCTTATACGTACTGGAAATCTACTTAGAATTTGTGGTGGGAGTTCTTTTGTTCCACTATGTGTTAACGGATTAATTGTTGCTATTACAAACCAATTTTCTTGTGCTTTTACTACTTCGCCTGTTGCTTCTTTTAGTACAATTTGTCTTCTATCATCTAATGCTTCATCTAATCTAAGCAAAACATCTGCTTCAGCTGCATTTACTTCGTCTAAATATAGTAAATCTCCATTTTTCATCGATTTAATCAGTAGACCTTCATCAAAACTTACTGTTCCAT
>Ga0257121_1002902_pt1 | contig 11677 bp, 9 predicted proteins | sample SI106_100metaG_FD_190180 | JGI IMG/M metagenome (GOLD analysis project Ga0257121, IMG submission 190180) | Marine microbial communities from Saanich Inlet, British Columbia, Canada - SI106_100 | ecosystem: Environmental > Aquatic > Marine > Inlet | place: Canada: British Columbia | collected... | reverse complement strand
ATTCCGGCTCAAGGTTGTCCTGTTTCGCTTCATTATACTGGAACGTTCAGAAAAGATGGTGAAAAGTTTGATTCCTCATTAGATCGAAATGAGCCTTTTAATTTTACTTATAAGGTTCAGAAAATGATTCCTGGGTTTGAGGAAGGGATTTCAATGATTGGAAAAGGAGGAAAAATAAAAGTCTTTATTCCCTATTATCAAGCATATGGAAAGAAGGGGAGAGGTCCAATACCTGCGTATTCTGATTTGGTTTTTGATATTGAATTATTGGATGTTCAGGAAGCTGAAAAGGCAGATCCAAACCCTCCCGATGTTCATGATGGACACAACCTTGATGGGCATGATCATGATGGACACGACCACAAACATTAATATTAGTTGTTAAAGGCGTAGCTAATTATGTTGGCTCCCATTTGCAATGCCTCTTGTCTTTTATCGTTGGGGTCGTTATGAACACTTTGGTCTTCCCATCCATCGCTTAAATCAGTCTCATAGGTATACAGGCAGACGAGTCTTCCGTTGGAGAATAATCCAAAAGCTTGAGCTCGTTTTCCATCGTGTTCATGAATTTTGGGTAAACCAGGTAATTTAAATTTTTGGTTAAATATAGGATGACTACTTGGTAATTCAATCAACTCCTGATTTGGGAATATTTTTTTTAATTCGACTCTGATGAATTGATCCATGCCGTAATTGTCGTCAATGTGCAAAAAGCCTCCGGCCGCTAGATACATTCTTAAATTCTCGGCTTCAAATTTTGAGAAAACAACGTTGCCATGTCCAGTCATGTGAATAAAAGGGTACAGAAAAAGATCTTTACTCCCCACTTCTACGTAGGGTGGTTCCTCATTTATTTTTGTCCCTAGTGATTTGTTGCAGTATTTGATGAGATTTGGAAGGGCGGTAGGATTTGCATAATAGTCACCACCACCGTTGTATTTTAGAACTGCCAGTGATAGGTTCTGTTGCGCATTTAATAAAGCGGGTAAAACAAGCAAACAGAAAATTAAAACAGTTTTCATATTTAAATTTAATAATTAAGAAGCGAAGTAAAGAGATAGTATTGCCAAAATAGAGGCAATTAGCCCAATTGCTTTTTGTGTCGTGAACAATTCTCGAAAGATTACAAAACCAAAAATTGCAGAAAAAACAACTACGGAAACGTTCACTATAGCTAAAATACTCGAATTAGTCAGGTCAATAAATTCATAGGTTTTAAGCAAAAGAAATATTGAAAAATAATTTGGTATCCCGAGTATAATTCCAGCAATGATGTTTTTTAATTTAATTTGGACTGATTTAAACACCATTTGGTATATAATGACGAATGAGCCAATTATACCGGCAATACCAAAGCCAAACGATGAAAATAATGCGGGAGTAAGCTCGTTAAGTACATGTTGTTGAGTATAATTCAAGGTAAGGTCAAGAATTCCACTACCGATAAAAAGAACGAGTAACATTTTCCAGGAACTATTTGAGTTGCTTGATGTATTCTTGGAAATAGATACAAGGAGTACACCTGCAAGTGCCAATAAGATTCCGGTGATTTTAAGGAGTGTGAGAGCCTCGTTATAGATTAAAATCATTCCAACCATAGACACTGCCAAACTCATTTTGACTGCAACTGAGGTTATAGCCACTCCATTTTTTTGAGAGCTCTGTCCCATTAAAAAGAACAATGAAATGAACAGTAAAGAGACCAAAAAGGTATAAGGAATCCAGTCCAGCTGAATCCATATTTTGGAGGAGAACTCATTGGAATACAATAAGAATCCACAAATAAAGGCCGTGAAATAATTAAAAACAATAGCTTGAAATGTATCCACTTTATACTTTTCAAATAAGCGGAATATTACAAATATTAAGGTTGAGGATATTATGGTTCCTGCTAATGCGATCATCTTCGTTTAAAATAGTATATCATATCCTTGCCATATTTTAATGAATTTACAGGGATCCGATTAATTACTGGAGCCTTGTATCCTTCATTGAAATTTTTGTCACCAACAATTACCCTTGCCTCATCCCAGGCATTGTCAATAATGAAATATTGCAAGGTTCTGCTTCCCCCTTCAACGAAAACGCTCTGTATACCTCGTTGATAGAGTTCAGTTAAAATATTCTTGGTACATGTTTCATTGATTTTAATGTATTCAATGTTATTTATTTTTTCACTTTTTAATCTATTGAAGACGAGTGTCGGAGCTTCTTTTGAATAAATTTTCAAGGAACCTCCAATTTGTAATTGACTATCAATAACAATTCTTACAGGGTTTTTTCCGCCATATTCTCTGACTGTAAGAGATGGATTATCATTAATGATGGTATTCCTTCCTACCAATATGCTCTGCTCTTCGCTTCTCCATTTATGCACTATAGTTTGTGTTTCTGGAGCCGAAATCCAATTGATTTTTTGTTCTTTATCCTTGCGGACCTTGTCTAAAAACCCATCAAGTGTTTGTGCCCACTTCAAAATCACATATGGACGTTGCTTCTGGTGAAAAGTAAAAAATCGCCTGTTTGTTTCAAGGCAAATATCTTGTAAGATGCCAACTTTTACGTTCACACCTGATTTTTTTAGCTTCTCAATTCCTTTTCCGCTTACTTTTGGATTGGGGTCTTTTATTCCAATAAGAACTTCAGGGATATCATATTTCAATATGAGGTCAACGCAAGGTTTTGTTTTTCCTGTGTGTGAGCAGGGTTCTAAGGATACATACAATTTTGCTGCCTTAAGTTGCTCCTTGTCTTTGACCTGATTAATAGCATTTACCTCAGCATGATCTTTACCATATTCTTCATGATACCCTTCCCCAATTATAAGGTTATTATGTACAATAACACATCCAACCATTGGGTTTGGAGCGACCTCTCTCATTCCTTTTAAGGAAAGGTCTATACATCGTTGCATGTATATCTCTTCAGACATGATTCAAAGGTAGTGATTCTTATAGAGTATTGAAGTTAATACTTCGAATAAGAGGAACTTTATAATCGGTCTTTAAATTGACTTTCTTTCGTGAGAGTTAGTTGGTGAATTCAACTTCTCCATTTGAATTATACCATACAGCCTCGATCCTGTCGCCGTTGTTGTAGGTTTCTTTACTTTTTAATTGACCGTCTGCGAAATAAGTATTGTATTCACCATCATAATCACCTTTTACAAACCTTCCTGTTTCCCAAATGGTGCCATCAAAATAATATTCCGTATAATCCCCGTTTCTTAATCCTTCGGCAAACCCAGTCTTAACTGATATCTGACCATTTCTGTAATATTCATAGTACGGGCCGTTCAATTGATTGTTTTGATAGTTTTCTTCTTCTTTTATTTTGCCAGAATTATAATAACTCATTTTTTTAATGACTTGCTCTTGGCTTCCACTTCCGACGTAGGTTACAACAAGTTTTTTGTTCCCATTATTAAATCGTTCTATTATTTTTTCTCTTTTATTCGTGTTGTCTTGAATTATATTTATTTTTTCAAGTCCTCCATTTTTTAAGATTGCTATTTCTTCTTTTAGTTTTGACACTTCTTTTTTACAGTCAGAGTTTTGACAAGAAAAAATAAGGCATAGCGGTATAGCAAGGGGCAATATGTTGATAAGAAAGTGTTTCATTAATAGTTGTCAGAAAGTTAGAAAAAGTTAAAGAGATAAAAAAATTTTATTTTCTATTTATAACAAAAAGCTCAGTAAATTTGATACTTACTGAGCTTTTCTAATCCCACAGCCATATGGGCTTGCGGTCTGGACGGGACTCGAACCCGCGACCCCCTGCGTGACAGGCAGGTATTCTAACCAACTGAACTACCAGACCATTTATTCCAATCTTTCGATTTTTGACAACAGTCAAATTAGGAAATGTTCTATCCTTTCAAAAAGGATGTACAAAAATAAACTTATTTTTTTGATTGTAAAGCACTTTTTATAAAAATCATTTGTAACAAAATGACTATTTTCAATTTTATATACATCACATGACGACTTATAAGTTCTTTTTTATCGCTTACCTTTTTTTTATTAACAGTTTTCTGGCTCAAGAAGTGGAAGTGTTAAAATATAATTCAAATGTGGTCATTGAGGAATTAACCAATTTAAATACGAAGTATCGAGAATGTAATCTTTCATTAATGCCTAATGGTGATGTTTTGTACTTTATGTCAACTCGATCACGTTTAGGATCAAATGGACTAGGCGATGGAGATATTTATCGTGTTGTTAAAAATGGCAATGAATGGAGTAGGCCTGAATTTGTTTCTCAAATAAACACCTTTAATGGAGAGGATGAACCTTCTGTTTCCTATGATGGGGAAAAAATATTTTTCCAAAGCTGGAAAGATAACTGGGAAGGTACAGGTGGGCCTTATTACGAGGCAATAATCGAGAATCGAGAGCTAATGGGGATCAGAGGGCTAGGCGGAGGAATCAATCGTTTTTTTAGAAGAGAATTTAGGGCGAATATGGGGTATGCTACAGATGGAATGGCTGTTTCTCCTGATGGAAACTTATTTATTGTAGCATGCGGGAGCCAATATGATGGCAATATGGATTTATACTACAGTAAAAAAACAAATGATACATGGTCTTTCCTAAAGCGTTTAGATGTGAGTACAAAAGGAAATGAACGTTCCGTTTATATCGCTTCAGATAACCAAACCATCTACTTTTCTTCTGATGGTCATGGTGGTTTTGGCGGTTTAGATATTTTAAAGACAACATTTAATAATGGTCAGACAGGTCCGGTAAGTAACATAGGTAAACCATTTAATACACGTAAGAATGATATGGGATTTGTGATTTCTGGGAAAGGTGAATCTGCTTTTTTTATAAGGGATCTTGATATCTATTTTGCTGACCTAAAAGATGTTGATGACAAAATAAAACCTTCATCTTCTTCTTTAATTTTTGGTAAAGTGCTGATAGATGGTAAGCCAGCTATAGAAGAGGTATTCGTAAAATTGAATGGTAAAATTATTGGAAAAGCGACGACTGATGAAAATGGAAAGTATACAATATCAATTTCTACTTCCATTGTTAAAGCAGAAGTGTTTATAAATGAAACTGTGGAGCGTGTTTTTAGTCCCAAAGAAATTGTTTCCAAAGGACAGCGTTATGAAGAATTTGAGGTTGATTTTCAAGCAGAAAAAATCAAAACAGAACCTGAATTAAAACAGGTCAATCTTATTGAGGACAAAGAAGACATAGAAAGGGTTGATGAGTTGATTATTTACTTTGACTTTGATCTCGCAAACATTGAAGCTAAAGAAATCACAAAACTGAACAGTTTAATTGAGATGATTCATTCAGGCTCGATGGTGATGATCGTTGGTCATACCGATCATGTCGGAACCAAAGATTACAACAAGGACCTTTCAATCAAAAGGGCAAAGGCCGTAAAAGATTGGTTGCTTCAAAACACCCAAATAAAAAGCACACAAATCGACCTGAAGTTTAAAGGAGAATCTGAGCTGCTAAATAATGGAACAGACCCAAAAGAAAGGGCGCTAAATCGAAGGGTTACGGTGAAAGTCATGAGGCATTAATTCCTTAATATTTTTCCATATTTAACAATGCTTTCAAGCCTTTCTAATGTTTTGCGCTCTCTACATAATTCCAAGAATGCTTTTCTTTCTAGGTCCAGTAAATATTGCTCTGAAACATTGGTGTTTTCCGATAAGTCACCTCCACACAAAACAAAACCAAGTTTTTCGGCGATGATTTTATCGTGTTCAGACATGTAATTTCCCGATAACATTGAGTTTGCACCAACATATACGATCCCAAGACCTTCTTGGCCAACAACGGTAATGTTCTTTTCTCTTTTTGGTGGTACATAGCCTTTGTCTGCCATTTCTAGGCATGCTGCTTTGGCTCTTGTTAAGTGATGTGCTCTCGAAACAACAACTTCGTCTATTCCTTCTCTTAAGTATCCATAATCGAATGCTTCATATGCTGAAAGAGACACTTTAGCTTGTCCAACGGTTAGGAAACGATCCCTAAGCCGGTTGATCTTAATGTCTCCCGCGTGAAGATCTTCTGAAAGTCTTTTGGCAAATTCTTTTGTTCCTCCGCCACCTGGAATCAGTCCAACACCAAATTCTACAAGTCCCATGTACAATTCAGCATGAGCTACGACCTTGTCTGCATGTAGTGAAATTTCGCAACCGCCACCTAATGCCATATTGTGAGGGGCGACAACAACTGGAATGTTAGAATACCTTATCCTCATGGTGGTATCCTGGAATGCTTTAACAGCAAAATTCAGCTCATCAAAATCTTGATCAGCGGCCATCATGAAAATCATTCCAACATTCGCTCCTGCTGAGAAATTCTGTCCTGTATTGGAAATAACCAGTCCTTTATACTCGTTTTCTGCCAAGTCAATGGCTTTATTGATTCCTTGCAAAACACCTCCACCTATTGTATTCATTTTGGTATGAAATTCGAGATTGAGAATGCCGTCTCCTACATGCACTAGGGTACAGTCTGAATTCCCCCAAACCTTGTTTTCATCTCTTAATGAATTTAAGTCTATTAATTCTTCAGTTCCAGGAATTACTATGTACGAATTAGAAGTCGTATCAAAATACATCCGCTTGCCGTTTTCTGTTTTGTAAAAAGAGGTCATTCCATTGGAGCGCATGGTTTCAATTGATGCTCCCATTTTTTTATTTGCGTCATTGATGAATTTTAAACCTTGATCGTATCCAAATAGATCCCATGATTCAAACGGACCAAGCTCCCATCCAAAACCAGCTTTTAAGGCATCATCGATTTTATAGTATTCTTCAGAAATCTCAGGTATCCTGTTCGAGACATAAGCCAACAGTCCTCCAAATATTTTTCTGTAAAACTCACCGGCTTTGTCCATGCCCATAACAAGCATCTTTGTACGTTGCTTGAGGTCTTCGATGGGTTTGGCCATGTCTAATGTTGGAAACTTTACTCTTGGGGCTGCCTCGTACTCGAGAGTTTCGAGATTTAGGGCAAGGATTTTTCTCTTGCCATTTTCGTCTTTTTCTTTTTTATAGAATCCTTGTCCTGATTTGGATCCTAGCCAATTATTATCGACCATTTTGGCGATGTAATCAGGGAGCTCAAATAATTCTTTTTCCTCATCGTCTGGACAATTTTGTTTTAGACCGTTGGCAACATGAACCAAGGTGTCAAGACCAACAACATCACATGTTCTGAATGTAGCAGACTTGGGTCTTCCTAAAACGGGTCCAGAAAGTTTATCAACCTCACTGACAGTAAACCCCATTTCTTTTACAGCATGAAAGAGTGCCATAATTGAGTATACACCAACTCTATTTGCAATAAACGCTGGTGTGTCTTTACACAACACGGTTTTTTTACCCAATATTTTAGAGCCGTAATCCATTAAAAAATCAATTACCGCAGGATCAGTTTTAGGGGTCGGTATGATCTCTAATAATTGAAGGTATCTTGGTGGGTTGAAAAAGTGGGTGCCACAAAAATGTTTTTGAAAGTCTTCACTTCGACCATCTAACATCATATGAATGGGTATTCCTGATGTGTTTGAAGAAATTAAAGTCCCTGGTTTTCTGTATTTTTCAACTTTCTCGAATAGCTGTTGCTTTATATCCAATCTTTCTATAATTACTTCAATCACCCAATCACAATCCTTGATTTTCTGAAGATCGTCATCAAAGTTTCCAGTTTCGATTCTTTTGGCGAATGATTTACTGTAAATAGGAGAGGGGTTTGATTTCAAAGCAAATTGAAGAGAAGAATCAACAATTCTATTTCGAACGCCTTTATCTTCAAGCTTTGCTCCCTTCTTCTTTTCTAAATCATTAAGCTCTTTGGGTGCGATATCCAACAGGATGACTTCACACCCAATATTTGCATAATGGCATGCGATTCGAGAGCCCATTACTCCAGAACCTAAAACTGCGACTTTTCTTATAAATCTTTTCATTTCGTGTTTTTAAGATTTTGTATTTTTTTCTTTATCTACTTCTTCAATGGACAAATCCAACGCATTCATTACATTGAAAAATCCTTTTACATCTCGTTCTTTAACCTTAGAGGAGATTTTTTCATTGAACTCAAGGAGAAAGTTTTTAACCATCCTACGACTTTGAATGCCTTTATCTGTAAGAAAGATGTTGACCTTTCTTTTATCTCCTTTTAAGTTTTTCCGTTCAATTAAACCGCTTTTTTCCATGGCGTTAAGCGTTCTTGAAAGCGAGGTTGGTTCCATACCCATTTTGGGGCCTAGCTGCGTGCTAAGAGTTCCGGACTTTTCCACAATCATAAGAATGAAACCAACTGACATTGTCATGCCCTGGGTAATGGCTTTTTGATTGTACATTCGAGACACACGATGCCATGCATGTCGAATTAAAAAGTCTAGAAATATGATTTTTTTTTCACTCATTACGAGTGTAAATTTAGTAAAAAATATTATGCATGCATAAAATTACCAAACTATTTTTGATATATAAACAGTGCCTTTCATAATGGCCACCATTATATTTTTCTGATTGTAAACTTCTATTTGATATATCGCAGTTTTGTTCCCTCTGTGTATTTCGATTGTATTGCTTTTGAGAATATCTCCTTGTTTTACTTTCACCAGATGCGATATTGAAGTTTCGATACTGAAACTTTGAAGACCATAGCTATTTGCTGCAAAAGCAAGTGTTGAATCTGCTAGAGAATAGGCTATTCCTCCATGTGCAATAGAAAAGCCGTTAAGCATTTCCTCTCTTACACGACAGGATAAGCTGCACTTTCCCTTTTCGATGTTTTCAATTTTTATATCCATCCATGAGCTGAACTCGTCTTTGCTCATCATCAAGTTTACAATTTCTGACGCTGATTTCATTTCATGTATACGATCCATGATCTAAGGTTTAAAGTATTTCTGATATAATCCAATTCAATTTCCGCCTCGTCTGAATCAAAATATGAGTTGAAAGAAACCCTGTAGAGACCATTGTATTCAATTATTTTTGTCTCGCTATTTTGATTTTCTAAACCCTGAATAAATGATAGGGCATTATTTTCTTGCTCAAAGGAGCCAATAACAATATGAAAGAATCTTGGACCCAATTCAATTGTTTGCTCCTCAATGAATTCATCAGATTCAACAGTTTCGATGATTACGGTGTCTTCAATAAATGTAGTTTCTTCAATGATATTTGATTCTAAATTTTCATGATCCTCATCCTCAAAGGTTGAATCTTTTATATTTCCTTTTGAAGCAATTATAGCCATTTGTTTCGGAGCACTATTTTTGCCCTCGCAATTATTTAAGATAAGTGGAGTGGATCCAGCAAGTACTGAAATTATCACAAGTAGGGGAATCCATCTCTTTTTCTTTTTTTTATCGAATTCAGCTTTTTCTATAATTGGTTTTTTCCCTTCGGGTTTGACATAATTCAATGGCATTACTTCTAAATCATCATTCCACTGATCATTTTCAGAGTATTCCTTAGAATTTTTAGCGTTCTTATTTTTGTCCTTAGCCATTTTTAAACAATTCATTAAAGTCAAAGCATCTGTCCAGACGCACACCTTTTTCAGTATTCTTTAAGGTACAGCATTCATTTACAGAGTCATGTTCAAGAAATAAAACGTAATCATTTTTCTCAGCGATAGATAAAAACGCTCCTTTCTCTTTTAAGGTTGTTAGTGGTCGTGTGTCATAACTCATTACGTAGGGTAGAGGCAAATGTCCGACGCTTGGAAGTAAATCAGCCATAAAAACCAATGTCTTTTCCTGGTATTTAATGTGAGGAATCATCATGTTTTCTGTATGACCATCAACAAATAAGACATCAATGTTGTTAAATACATTTTTTGTCAATTGGCCTTCATTTTTTATGAATTTTAGTTGACCACTTTCTTGAATCGGTAGAATGTTTTCTTTTAAAAAAGAAGCTTTTTCTCTCCCGTTAGGATTTATAGCCCATTCCCAATGATTTTCTGTACTCCAGTAAGTTGCATTCTTGAAATTTGGTCGATAACCATTTTTTTGCTCATTCCAAACTACGGCACCTCCACAATGATCAAAATGTAAATGAGTAAGAAAAACATCGGTAATATCATCTTTCGAAAAACCAAGTTTATTTAGGTTATGGTCTAGAGAGTCCGTTCCGTGGATATAATAATGGGAAAAAAACTTATCGGATTGCTTGTCTCCCATTCCAGTATCAATGAGCATTAAGCGGTCACCATCTTCAATCAAAAGGCTTCTTAATGCCCAGGAGCACATGTTGTTTTCATCTGCTGGATTGGTTCTTGACCAAAGACTTTTGGGGACCACGCCGAACATGGCTCCTCCGTCTAATTTAAAGAACCCCGTATTTAAAACATGTATTTTCATGAACTTTATGTAACTGAATAATCTTCAAAATCTTCCGTCATTTCTTGGTCTACTTGTTTAGTGACGGAAATAGGAATGTAATCTACTGAAACATTGGTCTTGTCAAGTCCAAAATCTTCAGCAGGTTTAAGACCTGTGCTTTTCACAAATCGATATGCTTTGATGCAAATGTTTTGAAACCAGGTTAAATCATTGTCGGCAGAAACTCTCGAATTAATAACGACAAACTTGAAATCAACTTCTTCGAATGTTCCCCGCACAGACTCAAATACAGTATCACCACTTAATTCGTTTTTAGAGACCATTTTTTGTTGAATTTTACGCATCATATGCTCAAACTGATGCTCTTCCTTAAATCCAAGTTGAAGACTCACGTAATAACATGATTTATCAATGATTTCATTTACGGAATAATGTACTCCCCATGGTTCATTTTGAATGTCAAGATGTAAAAACCATATTACATCAGCTTTCCGAGGTTTCTTCTTAAACAATGAATGAAATACAGTGGTGTCTAGCTTATTTGATGAGTTGCTTCTTGTTGGAAACACGAGGTTAGTAGCCTCGAATGGTATTTTAGAATCAGCTTTAACAGCTGTAATAAGCTTTACAACTCGTTTCATAGGAACATACTCGGTAATACTTGTCCGAAGCTCTCTTGCCTTATTGTACAGGTAAAGTAAAATAAAGAAAGTCGTTGCGAGAATTAGAGTAAACCATCCTCCTGAAACAATTTTCCCAAGATTCGATAATAGGAAAACTCCCTCGATTAAAATAAAAAGAGCGAAAATGCTAAGGTAAAATACTCTTGCTTTGGGATATTTCACCATTAATAAAAAACCAAGCAGGATGGAGGTCATAACCATATCAATGGTAATGGCAAGTCCATAGGTGTGCTCCATCGCACTTGATTTCTTGAATATGAAAATGACCATTAAGCATCCAAACATCAAAAACCAATTAATAAAGGGAATATAGATCTGACCTTTATTGTCTGTTGGGTATTTCACTTTAAGATTGGTCCACAGTTTGAGCTTAATCGCTTCATTCATCAATGTAAATACTCCAGTAATTAAAGCTTGGGAAGCGATTATTGTTGCTGCTGTAGCAATCACAATGGCAAAGGGCATCATACCGTTTGGAACCATTGAATAAAAGACCGTCTCGCTACCTGACAATGTAAATCCAGGTGATAGACATAATGCTGCTTGGCCCATATAATTCATTACCAGTAATGTTGCTACAAAGCCCCAGCTGACACGTATATTCCCTTTACCACAATGACCAAGATCAGAATACAAAGCCTCGGCTCCGG
>Ga0257121_1002900_pt1 | contig 11681 bp, 8 predicted proteins | sample SI106_100metaG_FD_190180 | JGI IMG/M metagenome (GOLD analysis project Ga0257121, IMG submission 190180) | Marine microbial communities from Saanich Inlet, British Columbia, Canada - SI106_100 | ecosystem: Environmental > Aquatic > Marine > Inlet | place: Canada: British Columbia | collected... | reverse complement strand
ACATATGGCTGGCGATAGTGACAGTGAAGTTACTAGCCCAATGTACGCAACTGCTGTAGGATTAGTGCTTAATGGATTGGAAAACACCAAAGTAGACGAAACAAAAGACCTTTCAGGTGAAACTGGGCCACAAGATTCAGAAGGTGAAACTAGCCCACAAAATCTAGGAGCTGAATCGGATATAGAAATAGAAAAAGATAAAAAGAAAGGCTTTTTTGACAAATGGGTAGAAAATTTAAAAGATTTTTTAGACAAAGCAGAATAAAACATAACAATAAATGAAACCATCAATCCTACAAAAATTAAATAATGAGTAAAATGGAAAACTTTCAATTCGACATGCCAAAAAACCAATCCAATGTTATAAAAGTTATTGGAGTTGGAGGCGGTGGTAGCAATGCAATTAATCATATGTTTAGCCAAGGAATAAATGGCGTAGACTTTGTTATTTGTAATACTGACTCGCAAGCTTTAGAGAGTAGTCCTGTACCTAATAAAATCCAACTAGGAGTTACCCTAACAGAGGGTTTAGGAGCAGGTGCAAATCCTGAAATAGGGGAACAATCTGCTGTAGAAAGTATGGAAGATATAAAATCCATGCTAACCACCAATACTAAAATGTTATTTATCACTGCTGGGATGGGAGGTGGTACTGGTACTGGTGCAGCCCCTATCATAGCAAAAATGGCTAAAGATTTAAATATACTTACCGTCGGTATTGTAACCATACCTTTTGAATTTGAGGGGAAAATGAGAAATCAACAAGCTAATATTGGAGTTGAAAGATTAAGAGAAAATGTCGATTCTCTTATTGTGATCAACAACAATAAATTGAGAGATGTTTATGGTAATCTTGGTTTTAAAGCAGGTTTTTCTAAAGCAGATGAGGTTTTAGCAACTGCAGCAAGGGGGATTGCAGAAGTTATAACACATCATTACACGCAAAATATTGATTTACGTGATGCTAAAACAGTATTGTCAAATAGTGGAACTGCAATTATGGGATCTGCGAGTGCAAGTGGAACAAATAGAGCATCTGAAGCCATAGCTAAAGCCTTAGATTCTCCATTGTTGAATGATAATAAAATAAAAGGTGCAACCAATGTGTTGTTACTAATCGTATCTGGAGTTGAAGAAATTACAATCGATGAGATTGGTGAGATCAGTGACTTTATTCAAAATGAAGCAGGTAATGGTGCCAATATTATTATGGGTGTTGGAGATGATGAATCATTAGAAGATGCAGTATCAATTACGGTAATAGCTACTGGCTTTAATGTTGAACAACAAAACGATATTGTAAATACAGAATCAAAAAAGGTAATTCATATTCTTGAAGATGAGCAAAAAGCCGAACAAGTACTGATGTCGAATGATAACGATACTATTTCTTCTTTCAATCTCAATGAAACTGAGGCGATAACTAATCTTGAATCTACAGCTGAATCTCCTATTATAAGACATTCACTTTTCGACGATGCGGTAGAAGAAAATCAGATTTCGCAAACTAAATCTGTACCGTTCGAGGGTTATGTTGAAACTTCAGATCTAATTAAAGATCTTCATGTTGATTATGAAGAGATTGATGTTCAGTCTTTAGAAGATTTTCAAGAGGTTAACATAAATGAGATCGATGTTGAAGATTTTGTTATTATAGATTCAAAAGCTAATTCAGAAACCAATGAGGATGTGACTGAGGTAAAACTAGAATCCGAATCATCAGAAGATCAAATTTTAATGTTTGATTTGGAAGTTAATAATGTAAATGAAATAGCTGTTAATAAAGATGATGCTTCTTCAATAAGATCAAATAAACAAGATACAGCTACTTCTAGTCTTGAAGAAATTAAAGTGAATGAACATGTAGAAGTTGCTCCAATTACTGAAGTAACAAAAGAGAAAACAATCACGTATAGTTTGGATAACTATCAAGAAATGGAAGATCATTTAAACGAGGCTAAGCCAAAAGAATTTGAAGATGAATTGAGTGACGAAGAAATAACTTTTGAAACTAGAATCGTTGAGTCTCCTAAAACGGAAGAAGAACCTAAAAACGAACCAGAAGACCCGATAAACATGCCTATTTCTAAGCTATTAACAGAGCGTACAGAAATTAGAAAAAGACAAATGAAGGAGTTTAATTATAAGTTTAACAAAAAGCCTCCTCATATTGACGAGATTGAAAAACAACCTGCCTACAAAAGAATGGGGATAGAGTTAGATGAAATATCAAACCAAGAAGTAAATATTTCAAGGACTTCCCTTAATACCGACGAGGAAAATGACATTGATTTAAGAACTAACAATTCTTTTCTACATGATAATGTAGATTAAAAACAATTAAACTTTTAACCAGAAAAGCCTGAGATGTCATTTTTTCTCAGGCTTTTTTTAGTCAAATTAATTACCTTTGACCTTAAATATTTTACGATGAGCTTAGAAAATAAAATTATGGAGGCAATGAAAATTGCAATGAAAAATAAAGATCAATCTACTTTAGCAGCACTACGTGCCGTCAAGGCAGAATTGATATTAGCAAAAACTAGTGGGAACACCTCTGAAGAGTCTTCCGAAGCAGAAGAAAATAAGCTCTTACAAAAATTAGTTAAACAACGTAAAGATAGTGCTGCGATATTTTCAGAGCAAAATAGAGAAGATCTTGCTCAACCTGAATTAGATCAAGCTGCTGTTATTTCAACATTTTTACCAGAACAAATGACGGAGGCATCAGTAGAAAAAGTAGTTGTTGAAGTCATTGCTCAGACTGGAGCGAATTCGATGAAAGATATGGGGAAGGTGATGGGAATCGTTAATGGGAAGTTAGCTGGAAAAGCTGATGGTAAAACTATTTCAGGGATTGTAAAAAGAATCCTTTCTAATTAATTTTAATGAATAAAATTCGACTAGTTAACGTGGTAAATAAAAAATTTATTTTACCATGTATATTCAAAAGCTATATCACACTCAAAAGTTCCATCTGAGTTAGTTCTAGTAATAGTTGTTGGAAAACCACCGGAGGATTCATAAGGTATAAAACCTAATATGGAGATGAGATCATCAGAGTTAAACTCATCGTAGTCGTATAAATCAATATAATTTACAGACAAGAAACTAGGATTAGCTGAGCTGATCCTCAAAGCTCCGCTTTGAAAATAGTGTATGCAAAAAAACGCTCAAGCAATCTTGGCGTTTTTTCTTAATTGCACTATTTATTAGTGACCTCGACAGGATTCAAACCTGTAACCCTCAGAGCCGAAATCTGATATTCTATTCAGTTGAACTACGAGGCCATTTAATGTTGATTAACAACAATTAAAAACTAGTTATTTTAAAAGATTTTTTAAATCTTTAATGGTATTATCAGGATTCGGTGATTTAAAAACATAACTTCCTGCTACTAATACATCTGCTCCAGCTTCAACAAGTTTTTTTGCGTTTTTATCAGTCACTCCACCGTCCACTTGAATCATTGCAGAAGAATTTTTCCTGAGAATCATTTCTTTTAATTTTTCTACTTTGGAATAGGTGTTTTCAATAAAACTTTGTCCTCCAAAACCAGGATTTACACTCATAACTAAAGCTAAGTCAATATCTTGAATGGTATCTTCTAATTGTATTACATTGGTATGAGGGTTTAAAGCTACTCCGGCTTTCATTCCTTCATTTTTAATAGCTTGGATTGTTCTATGCAAATGATTACAAGCTTCAAAATGTACCGTTAAATAATCCATTCCTAAATCTGCAAAAGTTTTTATATATCGATCCGGATCTACAATCATTAAATGTGCATCTAAAGTCTTCGTTGCATGCTTCGCTATGGTTTTAATGATAGGCATTCCGTAGGAGATATTTGGCACAAAAACACCATCCATTATATCCAAATGAAACCAATCCGCTTCACTATGGTTGACCATCTCTATATCTCTTTGTAAATTTCCGAAATCTGCTGCTAAAATCGATGGGGCAATTCGTGTTTTGCTCATAGTATAATTCAAAAATTAATTACATCACAAAAGTACTAATAATAAAGTGAAAATTGAATCTGAAAGTTAGCGGTATTTTTAAATAAAAATAGAATCAAAAAACCTTTGACAGAGCCAAAGGTTTTAAATACAAAATTAGATTGAATACGATAGTAGATTATTATCCTAAATAAGTCTTCAGTATTTTAGATCTAGTGGTATGCTTTAATCTTCTGATCGCTTTTTCTTTAATTTGTCTAACACGTTCACGCGTAAGATCAAATGTTTCCCCAATTTCTTCAAGAGTCATTGGATGTTGGTCTCCCAATCCAAAATATAATCGAACAACGTCAGCCTCACGAGGTGTTAGGGTTTCTAAAGCTCTTTCAATTTCTGTTCTTAATGATTCATGTAAAAGACTTCGATCTGGATTTGGAGATTCTCCACTTCTTAAAACATCATATAAATTAGAATCTTCTCCTTCTACCAAGGGAGCATCCATGGATACGTGTCGCCCAGAATTTTTCATAGATTCTTTAACGTCGTTTATAGTCATATCCAACTCTTTTGCTATTTCCTCAGCTGAGGGAGGACGCTCGTGAGCTTGTTCCAAATAGGCGAACATTTTATTAATTTTATTGATGCTTCCAATTTTATTTAACGGAAGGCGAACAATACGAGATTGTTCTGCTAGCGCTTGAAGAATAGATTGACGAATCCACCAAACAGCGTAAGAAATAAACTTAAACCCACGTGTTTCGTCAAAACGTTGAGCAGCTTTAATAAGTCCTAAATTACCTTCGTTTATTAAATCTGGTAAAGTCAAACCTTGATTTTGATATTGCTTAGCTACAGAAACAACAAATCGTAAATTAGCTTTTGTTAACTTTTCTAAAGCAATTTGATCTCCTGCTTTAATACGTTGTGCTAATTCCACTTCTTCGTCTGCAGTAATTAAATCGACTTTTCCAATTTCTTGTAGATATTTGTCTAAAGAAGCTGTTTCACGATTGGTAACCTGCTTGGTAATTTTAAGTTGTCTCATGGGGGTATATTTTTATTTTTTGTTGCCTATTGTATTATACGTAATTGAGATGCGAAATGTTACAAAAGGTTGTATCTTTTATTACTTATTTTTAAATAGGCATAAAAAAACCTCCAATTTGGAGGTTTCTTATCTAATTAAATGAGTTTTAATCTCTATTTCGGTTGTTGCCTCTATTTCGATTGTCTCTGCCTCGGTCATTACGTTCACGAGGAGGGCGTTCCACAAATCCCTCAGGTTTTGGTAAAATTGCTTTACGAGAAACTTTCTCTTTTCGAGTTCGTTTGTCTACACCAAAATATTTAACATCAAAAATATCTCCCATGTTAACTACATCAGAAACGTTTTCTGTACGTTCCCAAGCTAATTCTGAGACATGTAATAATACTTCATTTCCTGGAGCATCCATATACTCAACAACAGCACCAAAATCAAGCATTTTGATGACTTTTACCTCATAAACGCTTCCAACTTCAGGTTTGAATAATAATGAATCTATTTTTGCCATAACAGCATCAATACCAGTACTACCTACTCCTAAAATTTCTACAATACCTTCTTCAGTCACAGGATCTTCGTTGATTACGATGGTCGTTTCAGTTTCTTTTTGCATCTCTTGAATTACTTTACCACCGGGACCAATTAGCGCACCAATAAATTCGTTAGGAATTCTTCGAGTCACCATTGTTGGTGCGTGTTCTTTTACGCTTTCAGCTGGTTCAGCTATTGTATCTGTTAATTTGCTTAATATGTGTAAACGGCCGTCACGTGCTTGTTGTAGCGCATTCACTAATATTTCATAGGACAGTCCTTTTACTTTTATATCCATTTGACAAGCCGTAATACCTTCGGCAGTTCCTGTCACTTTAAAATCCATATCACCTAAGTGATCTTCATCACCTAAAATATCGGATAATACAGCATACTTTCCTGTTTCAGCATCCGATATTAATCCCATAGCAATTCCAGAAACAGGTCTTATCATTTGTACCCCTGCATCCATAAGTGCCATTGTACCAGCGCAAACAGTTGCCATGGAGGAAGAACCGTTAGATTCTAACACTTCAGATACCACACGAACTGTATAAGGACAGTCCTCTGGAATCATCCCTTTTAAGCCGCGTTGTGCGAGGTTACCATGACCTACTTCTCTTCTGGAAGTACCTCTTAATGGTCTAGCTTCACCTGTACAAAAAGGAGGGAAGTTATAGTGTAAATAGAAATTTTCTTCTCCTTCAAACGATGGCATATCTATTTTATTTGCATCTCTAGAAGTTCCTAAAGTAACAGTTGCTAGGGCCTGTGTTTCGCCACGAGTAAACACAGAAGAGCCGTGTGTTGATGGCAAGTAATCTACTTCACACCAAATGGGTCTTATTTCATCTGTTTTACGACCATCTAATCGTAAACCTTCATCTAAGGTTAAGTTTCTGATAGCAGCCTTTTCAGCTTTCGCATAATATTTTGATACTAAATCGCCAAAATCTTCCAATTCCTCTTCAGAAAAAGTTGCTTTAATTTCTTCTTTAATCTCAGAGAAAGCCAAACCGCGTTCTTTTTTTGAAGAACCTGCTTTGGCAATGGCATAAACTTTATCGTAAGCCATATCGTATACTTTTTTCTCTAAGTCCGCATCTTCTCGTTCTCCTTCATACTCACGGACTTCTTTTTTTCCGAATGCCTCAGCCAAACGTACTTGAGCAGCACATTGTACTTTTATAGCTTCGTGAGCAAATTTAATAGCGTCAGCCATTTCTTCTTCAGAAATCTCATCCATTTCACCTTCTACCATCATTACAGAATCAGCTGATGCTCCGATCATCATATCGATATCAGATTCTGCTAATTGCGCTCTAGTTGGGTTAATAACGAACTCACCATTTACTCGTCCAACTCTTGCTTCAGATATGGCACACTCAAATGGGAAATCAGATAATTGAATAGCTGCTGATGCCGCTAAACCTGCCATTGCATCTGGCATTACGTTTTCATCATGAGACATTAATTGAATCATTACTTGTACTTCAGAATGATAGTCTTTCGGAAACAATGGACGTAAAACACGATCTACTAAACGCATCGTTAATACTTCGCCATCGCTAGGTCTTGCCTCTCTTTTAAAGAAACCACCTGGATAACGACCAGCCGATGCAAATTTTTCTCTGTAATCTACCGTTAATGGTAAAAAGTTTACAGGACTTTGTTTGTAATTGGATACAACAGTACATAATAACATACATTTTCCAGATTGTACCACGACGCTACCATGCGCTTGTTTTGCTAATTTTCCGGTTTCGATAGATATTTCTCTACCATCACCGAGGTCGATGACCTCACTAAATGTTTTTGGAATCATAATTTTTAATTGTGCTCTACTTATGTAGAGCAGTTAACAATGGTCAATATTCGATTTTACGAATATAGTTGTTGTGTTGTGTGTAGTTGACCAATGAAAAACTTACTGTAGCTTTTCTGATTAAACTCTATGAGTTTATTTTATTATTTCTCTAAAACAGAGAATTTTTGTTAAAAAGACACTCGAAAATAAAAAGGGAGCACAGGCTCCCATATATTATTTACGTAAATTTAAATCTTTCACAATTGCACGGTATCTCAAAACATCTTTTTTCATTAGATAGTTTAAAAGAGATCTTCTTTTACCTACTAATTTTACCAGTGAGCGCTCTGTATTAAAATCTTTGTGATTTTGTTTTAAGTGCTTCGTTAAATGGTCAATTCTGTAAGTAAATAGTGCGATTTGTCCTTCAGCAGAACCCGTGTCTTTATTTGATTTGCCGTGTTTTTTGAAAATTTTTCCTTTTTCTTCAGGTGATAAATACATGCCAATATTATTTTAAATGATTTTTATGTACAGATTACCGCTTTGATAATCAGGCGGCAAATATATTGTTTTTCTTTTTAAATAGATGTAATAATTGCTTTTTTTAAGCGGTTTTTTCTCTAAGAGGTCTGTTTAATATCAAATCAATATAGAGATTGATCTTAGATTTTAAATCCTTACGATGCGAAATAAAATCTAAAAATCCATGTTCTTGAAGAAATTCAGCAGTTTGAAAACCTTCTGGTAATTCTTTTCCAGTGGTATCTCTCACGACACGAGGACCTGCAAAAGCAACCAATGCACCAGGCTCACTTATATTAATGTCACCTAACATAGCAAACGATGCTGTGGTACCTCCAGTAGTCGGATCAGTACATAAGGAGATGTAGGGGATTTTTGCTTCAGCTAGTTGAGCTAATTTAGCAGATGTTTTGGCTAATTGCATTAAAGATAGTGCTGCCTCCATCATTCTAGCACCTCCACTTTTTGAAATGATCATAAAAGGGAGTTTTTTATTAATAGCGTAACCAGCCGCTCTAGCTATTTTTTCACCAACAACACTTCCCATTGACCCTCCAATAAAACTAAAATCCATACAAGCAATAACAATATCTTCTCCCATCGATTTACCAACAGCTGTTCTTACGGCATCATTGAGCTTTGTTTTTTCTTTGGCTTGTTTTAAACGATCGGTATATTTTTTTTTGTCCTTGAATTTTAAGGGATCTTTAGAAGTAAGTTTTGAGTTTAATTCTTTGTAGGTATCATCGAATAATATTTCAAAATATTCGTTACTCCCTATTCTTACGTGATATCCATCTTCAGGACTTACGTAAAAATTTTTCTCCAATTGTTCGGTGTCAACGATCTTTCCGGTAGGAGATTTATACCAAAGTCCTTTTGGGACATCTTTTTTTTGTTCTGTAGGAGTTTGAATTCCTTTTTTTGTTCTTTTAAACCAACTCATAGTTTGTAATGTTTTACATTTTTAGAATTGCAAAATTGCAACTATTATCCTAGAAATAAATTATAAAGTGTTAACGTTATTAAGGTCTTTAAAAGCTTGCTTTAATCTTGTTTTAAAGGTAGCCTCACCTTCGCGGAGCCACTTTCTTGGATCATAATATTTTTTATTAGGTAAATCTTGACCATCAGGGTTTCCAATTTGTGTTTTTAAATAATCGATATTTTGATTCATGTAGTCTCTAATCCCTTCGCTGAAAGCGAATTGTAGATCAGTATCAATATTCATTTTTATAACTCCATATCCAATAGCTTCTCGAATTTCATCTAAGGTAGAACCACTACCTCCATGAAATACAAAATCTATGGGGTTAGCTTCGGTATCGTATTTTTTTTCAACAAATTCTTGAGAATTTTTTAATATGATTGGAGTTAGTTCAACGTTTCCTGGTTTGTATACTCCGTGAACATTTCCAAATGCAGCAGCAATTGTAAATTGATTGCTTATTTTAGAGAGTTCCTCATACGCATAGGCAACTTCTTCAGGCTGCGTATAAAGTTTTGAAGAATCCACATCACTATTGTCGACTCCATCTTCTTCTCCGCCGGTAATTCCTAGTTCAATTTCTAAGGTCATACCTATTTTAGACATTCTTTCAAGATATTTTTTACAAATCTCAATATTTTCCTTAATGGGCTCCTCTGATAAATCAATCATATGAGAACTGTAAAGCGGTGCGCCTGTTTCTTTAAAATACTTCTCGCCAGCATCTAATAAGCCATCAATCCAGGGTAATAATTTTTTTGCACAATGATCTGTGTGAAGTATCACTGTCGCTCCATAGGCTTTTGCCATTTCATGAACATGTTTTGCTCCTGCTATACCACCAGCTATTGCGGCTTTCTGATGTTCGTTTGAAAGCCCTTTGCCTGCATTAAAATGTGCTCCTCCATTTGAAAATTGAATGATAACAGGAGAATTTAACTCAACAGCAGTTTCTAGTACAGAATTTATACTATTGGTTCCAATAACGTTAACCGCAGGTAAGGCAAACCCTTTGTCTTTGGCATATTGATGTATTTTTTGTACTTCTTTTCCGGTAGCTACACCCGGTTTGATTGAATGACTCATAATTGTATTATTAGATAGCAAAAATAATAAAATATTATGGTTTAAAATGGATAGTTGATTCCTATATTATAAACTGCATTCCCAAAATTATAATCTGTAAACCATCTGCTTTCTTTTGGGTATGAAGGGTCATAAGTTTTAAAACCTATATCCAACCTAAAAACAAAAAAACCAAAGTCATAACGCAATCCAAATCCAGAAGATATAGCAATATCTTGTAAATCTTTTAAACTTGTAAATGTTTCTTCTGGTTCTGTAATATTGTCAAGAGTATTCCAAATATTTCCAGCATCAATAAACAGCGCTCCATTAAAAGCATCAAATAATTTAAATCGATACTCATTATTAATCGTTATTTTAAAATTTGCTTCATTAAAATCTAAGACGCCACCACTACTACCAGGACCTAATTCATAGGCTTGCCATCCTCTGTTGTCATTACCTCCTCCTGCGAAATAACTTCTTGTAAAAGGGATACTTTTACTATTTCCATAGGGAACTGCAATACCTACAAAACTTCTAAATGCAAATTTATTTTGATAATTTAAATCCCAATGTTTGATGTATTCGGCTTCTGCTTTTATATATTGAGAATAAGCAACGTCATTTATTAGATAACTTCCTAAGGAATCTTTTGGAGTGTCTATTGCTTTTGCTAATTCGTTAAGTATTAATCCTGCAGATTCTATTTTCCATCGAATTCTATAGAAGGAGTTGTCTTTTATACTCTCACGTGTATCCTTAGTCCAAGTAAAGTTCATTGCTAAGATTAAGTTATTTTCAGTAAGTCTTTTTTGTCTTTCAAAAATACTTAAAACATCTTCTTGCTGTTCTGAATTTAGGTTTAATGGATTGGTAATGTCTAAAGATTGAGTCAAAAACTCACTAGTTTCTTCAGGTATTTGGAGTTGTCTGTTTTCTGGATCATCAAATTCATAGTCAGATTCAATGGCTATATCATTTAAACTGTTGTATGAACTTGTATATACATTGTAATAATTTTCTGGATTTAAATTTCTTACAAATTGAATATTAAATAAGTCTAGATGATTGGTTATTTTAACTTTAGGTTTCCAGCGATAGTTATAAATTAAATTAATATTTTGTCTATCCAAACCAATATTATTTTGATTTGTAAAACCTATAGTTGCTGAAGTTGACGGTGACATTGATTTTGGTATGAGCTTTTCTGTTTTTACAGGAAAAATAATCCTAGGGAATATAAGTTTCATATCAGCTCCTATATCTGAATTGTTAAAAAATCGACTCTCATTATCTCCAGCATCTTTTGATGAACCAACTCTTCCCTTTGCCGATATTTCGAATATTTCTGCTCGTTTGAAAACATTTCTAATAGAGAATGAGGCTTTAAAACCGATACCAAATTGTTGGATTGTAGAGGTAAAAGCGTCAAAATCTAAACCTAACGAATATTTTTTACGAGATGTCAATAATACGGTGGCTATTAAATGGGTTCCTGTTGAATCTTTTGGGTCTTCAACATAGGATATTTTTGGATACTTAAATATTTTTAAATCACTTATCTGACTGTAGGTTAAACTTCGCTCCGAATCTTTAAAAATTTTTCCTGGAGAGATAGCGATTGCATCAGTTATTGCTTTTGGGAAATATTTTAATTTGTCATAACTATAGATATGATATCCATTATATTCGATAGAATCAGAGATAGTCTCATTTCTGTTCTTGTAATTATAATCAGTTACAAGTTGTACTTCA
>Ga0257121_1002889_pt1 | contig 11719 bp, 10 predicted proteins | sample SI106_100metaG_FD_190180 | JGI IMG/M metagenome (GOLD analysis project Ga0257121, IMG submission 190180) | Marine microbial communities from Saanich Inlet, British Columbia, Canada - SI106_100 | ecosystem: Environmental > Aquatic > Marine > Inlet | place: Canada: British Columbia | collected... | reverse complement strand
AATATTATTGGCATTCCAAGATACTTTCGAATGACATCTGTTTCAATTTTAATTGATGAAAATAATGATGAGACGTTTCGAGTCATACTGATTAGATGTCTCCGGATATATTTGACGTTGTCTGAAAGCACAGGTTATGCTTTTTCATTATGTATTATCTCCCAATTACCGTCTTTGTCAATAATTAATGCCATTTTTTGCGTAACCCCGTTATTGATGTCATTGTGCAAGTTCAGATGTCTTTGTATTTCATCATGGTCTGCAGTCTCTGTTGTGTACAGCACGTCATATTCTACATTATTCTCCTCAGTGTTTGGCCACAACGCATAGTAGATGGTATTTTTCTTCAAAGTATTTTTTATGTATTCCCTATATTTTGAAAAATTATCTGTATTGTACTGCTTGCGTGTTGCTGCAATCAATGCAAGCGAGTTGTCCCCAATGCCTGCTTTATCGTGTATTTCTTGCATCGTTACTTTTTCACCACACTCATCCAAATAGAGGGGAGCGCTTTTTTCGGTAAATGTCTTTTCAAATCTTTGAAACACATTGAGAATTTTTCTGTCTACCTGCTCCTGATTTTTATTTTTACGCTCCAAAATAACACCGCCATCGTAACAGTCCTTGCAAATCCAGTTTGGCTTCTCAGAACCTTTTTGCAACTTCCCCCAATTATTCTCATCCTTGATCTTCTCCCACATGTTCTCAAGCAAGATTCTTTTTTGATCAATCAACTCATCCCATTTGGTTTGCAACCTTGGCGTAAATCTAGGGTCATAGAAGATCAGGACATTGGTCGAATTACATTTTGGACAGTAAACAGGGTAGCCCGGAGACGTCGAGCAAATCTGAACCTTTTTTCTACGATGAGAGTCTTGACTCATTTTTTACTCCCTTTAATTTGCGATTGTTGGCAAGTGTAATTCTAAACAAGAATATGACATACGCTCTGCAGCGACTATCCCAATACATTGAACCGTTCATGGTTCTACTTACCTGGTCAAACAGTCGTATGTGATTTGTGTTGGAGTTGTCGTATGCAATTCTAAATGCCTTGTCAAAATTCTTGAGAAAATCATTGTCACAATTTTCTATCTGACCTCTTATCTTTTCATTGAGTATGACTTCTCGATATGTCAAATACTGTTCAACTGAAAACGTTATGTGGAGTTGGTTGATTGCCTCTACATCTGAATACTCTGTCTTGCATCCTGCAGAATCTCTGCCTGCAAAAAAGCCATTTTCATATTCCCTGCGTCTAGCATACACAAACATCTCCAGTTCCTTTGCAATTATTTTCAGATACTTTGGAGGAAATGTCTCAATCCATTCTTCTGTACTTAGTTCGTCTATAGTTTCCACAATCATTGTGAAATCTCCTCCCTGGTCTTGTAGATTTCATATGAGTTTCTGTTTAATCCCTCTACATGGTTTTGATTTGCACACCAAACGCATGTTTCTCTAACTTTTTGTAGTATTTCTGGTGTCCAATCATAGATTTGTGTCATGTATGATGTTTGCAGTTGTGATATTTAGTAGTTTAACTATACTTAATATTTGTAATATGATGTTTAGCAATACTTAACTTTTAGGCGTAAATAATTTAAGATGCATGGAACCGTATAACCTGGATGTATGACATACTATCTTTATTAAGATATTTTCTCATACAATAACATCACATGCAACTATTCAAAAATTTTAAAAAATTTGCTGAAGAAGGATATTGCCATTAGTGATTTGATTAAAACAGGATTAGATTTGGGGATGCATTTATGAGATTTTGTGCTAATTGTGGAAGAAAGTTGAACAAATTGCATGTTCTGGAATTGTGTTTTCTTTGTAGTCACTCAAAAGACAATTTTGCGCCAAAAACTCAAAATCATGATAATAAAAAAGGGACTCCAAAAACGAGTACTGACATTTTAGATTACTTTCCATTTGGAAAAAAAATCAGACCAATTCAGACCGAAATTCTCAAAGATGTAGAAAATCAAATAAAAAACAATCAAAAATTTATCATACTGGAGGCTCCTACCGGCTCAGGGAAAAGCTGGGTGGCTGCAACTCTTGGATTGTGGTTAAAAGGTGCAATAATTTTAACTCCACAAAAAAATCTTGAAAAGCAATATGTTCGAGATTTTGGAAGTTTCATGTATGAGGTAAGAGGGAAACAAAATTTTGGTTGTTTAGAATTAGACGAAACCAAAACCTGTTCCATGGGAGAATGTTTTCCTGGAAATGCCACTGATGATCATTGTTCTTTTTATTGTTCTAAAGATGATTTCATAGTTCCAGATGGGATTCAAGGCACGGACCATGAGAGAGTTGTATTATCCCAAGAAGGCATCACGAAATTTGGAACTGAGGACAATGTTTGTCATTACTGGAAACAAAAGCGTAAAGGGGAAATTGCAAGTAGTGTTGTTTTTAATTATGCCATGTACATCAAATCCTATCTTAATGAGGAAGAAACGCCGGATGAGAGAACCCAAAAAATTGTTAGAGATGTTTTGATATGTGATGAATCTCATGAATTAGAAGATGTTTTGGTGGGCGATAGCTCACTTGAACTATCTGAAAAATTTGCCAACAAGATTAACTCAGAAGTTAATTTGCAAAAAATTAAAAATATAACAGTTAAACACAATATTGCAGATATTGTCGACATTCTTGAGAATCTCATCAAAGAATACCAAATGGCAATATCTATTCAAAAAGAACATTCTTCATGTTCACGGGAGTTAACATCAAAAAATCATATCGTTCAACATTCAGAACTATCTTGTACAAAACACAAACGTACAATTAAAAAATGCTCAAGTTGTCAAAAAAAGATTCGTTTTATCAACAATTTGGATTGTTTTAGGTGCAAAGCACACAATGTTGTCAAAAAAGGAACAAATGAAATTTGTAATGAGGACCACACAAAATTTAATAATTTTGTTAAATTAGATTTGGAAGAAAAATTGAATGACTTACAATCAGCTTACGATGAAATATCCGAAGATCCCAAGAATTTTGTCATTAGTTCGGCAAGGGTTGAAAAAATATCCGAAGAATTCACCATATCCATAATGCCAATTTCAGTTAGAAAGAAAGCAAAAAAGCTTTTTGAGGGGTTTAAACATGTGGTATTTTTGTCCAGTACCATCTACAATGAAATATTCATGCAGGACATGGGCATAGACGAATCTTTTTACAAACGATATTCATCCCCGTTTGAAATTAAAAATAGACAAGTGATTAGAAGATACGTTACAAAATTAAATTATAAAAATAAGGAAAAAGAAATGCAAAAAGTTGTAAAAGAAATTGAAAAAATTTTTCAAGAACATGCGGGTGACAAAGGAATCATTCATGTAACTTCCTATGAATATTCAAATTTAATAAAAAACATAATGAGTAAAGATCATTCATCCCGATTATTCTTTCTTCATAGAGATGACGATAAAGAAATAGAATTAGAAAAACACAGATTATCTGAAGGAAACAAAGTGATAGTATCGCCAGGATGTTGGAATGGGGTAGATCTAAAAGGTGATCAAAGCAGGTTTCAAATAATTGTCAAAGCGCCCTACTTGCCAGAATCATTGCGCGTAAGTACTAAGCGAGAAAATATCGACTATGGAAAAGAATGGTATACCATGCGTGCGATTTTTAAGACCATTCAAGGAGCAGGAAGAAGTATTCGGTCTAATGAGGATTTTTCTAAAACATATCTCTTAGATTATAAAATTGAAGAACTTCTGCAATATACAAAAATTATCCCTGATTGGTTTTTGGATAGTATTTCTGGTCCAAAAAACATCAACTCCAGTATTTGATGATTGATCTACAAATTTTAATATCTACATTACTTGCAAGTATCATGAAGACTGTTTTTGTCTCTGATCTAAAAGAAGGTGATGCAGTTGATGAAATTTTTGCAGTTGCCTCTAAAGGCTCTCTCACAAAATACAAAGCAAAGTCTGGCAAATGGTTTGACTTATTCTTATCTGATAAAACTGGCAAAATTAAATCAAAGTTTTGGGGAAATGTTGATGAAGATTTGACTGAGGAGATTTACAATTCATTTTCTGTAGGGGACATTGTTTCTGTAACTGGCAAAATTAAGGGATATCAGGGAAAATCCGAACTAAATATCGATTTAAAAAGTGGAGATCACATCAATCTCTTCGACAAAGATGCAATTTCATTGGAAGATTTCATGAAAAAATCAACCAGAGACATACCTCAAATGATTACAGAGTTACGTCATATTGTATCTGAAATTGATAACGAACATGTCAAAAAATTACTTGAATCATTTGCTAACGATGATGAGTTTATGATGAAAAGGTATTCTCAGGCACCTGCAGGAAAAACGTGGCATCATGATTTTGTAGGCGGATTGCTTGAACATGTTCTTAGTTTGATTGCAATGTCTAAAACAATTCAACAATCTCATCCCGAATTGAATTTAGACTTGCTGATTGCCGCATGTATTTTGCATGACATTGGCAAAGTTGTAGAGTATAAGATTACGACCGCTATTGAAATTACAACTGAAGGCAGGTTGTTTGGCCACCTAAGTATTGGATATTTTATGGTTGCACAAAGAATTTCTGAAATGTCTGATTTTCCAGATGACTTGAGATTAAGAATACTTCACATGATTCTTAGTCATCATCGTGAATTAAAACAAGGTGCTCCTGTCACACCTATGTTTTCAGAGGCAGTTGCATTTGCATTAATTGATGATGCAGATGCACAATCACAACACATGGTTCAAGTTGTTGAAGATAGTAAGGAAGATTGGGAATATGAGCGCTTAGGAAGCAAATGGAATTGGACAAAATCTATGGATGACAATCAATAGTTTTTTGATCATTGTATTTTTTTAATAAATTCATGTCTCAGGATACACTGTTCTGATACACTCGTAGCATTCCTGCCAAGGGTTATTTTTTTCCATGGTCTTTTTGCACCTTGGACATTTCATGATAACGTATAACATATCTAAAATTTATGTTTTCTAAAGTTTTCAAAACCCCTATAAACAATTGATTTCAAAACAAAACATGAGAGACACAATTGGCAACTATCCATATGACACAACTAAAGTAAATGGAAAGACAGTTTTGAAATTCTATCCAAAAGGAGAAAATCTAAAACATCCAGATTCTCCAAAATTCTCCATAACTTTGGATAAAGAAGATCTTAAAAAATTGGCAAAAATAGCCTAAAGTACAATCAAAGTTATTTACTCCTTTTTCTATAATTTCTCTATGGGATATGCTGAAGCAAAAGATGCTTACAAGACAAAACATGGTAAAACGATAAGAAATTCATGGATTGCAAATGTTTTGGATCTTCATGGAAAGACCACCAGAAAGTCACCTGCCAGAAAAGGAGATTACAAGTATCCCTGTCCTGATTCAATCAAATCTGACCTGGAATCTGTCTTGAAATCTCTAAAAATGATTTGATTTTAGTTCACTTCCAAATTGAAATAATACACTTCCAAATACTTTTAACATACTTCCATGTGCCTAAATTGTGGCTAGAAGTTCTGATGTATTAGATACCTCTTACAGTTTTGATGCATTGCGAGGAGTTCAAGCCGGACGTGAATTTTATGTTGCAATGTGTCCATTGAAAATCATACCAAAATTGTTTATCTTCAATGAGGAGGAAGTCTCACCACAATTCAGGGCACAACGAATAATTCGAGATTCTCGAATTCCATCAATTGCAAATTATATTGTAAATAATCCCAAAGACTATGTTTTCTCATCTCTAACTTCATCAGTTGATGGTGCAATGAACTTTGTACCCGACCCTTCAGTTGGCTCTGATGGAAAAATAGGAAGACTGCACATATCCATGGAGTCTTGTTTGCTAATTAATGATGGACAGCACAGACGTGCAGCAATTGAAGAGGCATTAAAAGTAAAACCCGAATTGGGAAATGAATCCATTTCGGTAGTATTTTTTTATGATAAAGGATTAAAACGCAGTCAACAAATGTTTTCAGATTTAAATAAAAATGCAATAAAGCCAACAAAATCTTTAGGGATATTGTATGATCATAGAAATGAATTCTCTCAATTTATTGTAACAATGACACATGATTTGGAAATATTTCATAACAGAACTGAAATGGAAAAAACTAGTATCTCAAATCGGTCAACAAAGTTCTTTACGCTAAATGGAATTTCAGAAGCAACAAAATATTTACTAAAATTAAAAACCAAAACAGTTACACCAGATTCCCAAAAAATCGCAGCAGAATTTTGGAATCAAGTTTCTAAAAACATACCTGAATGGAATTTGCTAATTGAGAAAAAAGTATCTGCTTATGATTTGCGTGTAAATTATGTTCACTCTCATACCAATATTCTAAATGCATTGGGGATTATGGGTCATGTCCTAATCTCTGAATATCCTGACTCTTGGAAATCAAAACTAAAAGGATTACAAAAAATGGATTGGGCTCGAGATAGTCCAATTTGGGAAGGGAAGGTTGTAGTGGATGGAAGAATGATAAAACAAAAGGCAGGAATCAAAAAAGCCGCAGATGTAATGCTCAACGGCTGTGATGTCTCAATCACATTAGATGAATTTGAAAACAATGAGCGTAAATCATGACTGAATCTGTCTTTGAAACACGAAAACTATCTGACATTTACGATGAAATTAAAGAAGTTTATCTTTCAGATAACAGGCCCTGGATACTTGGATTCTCTGGAGGTAAAGATTCCACATGTATGGTCCAACTTGTATGGAATGCGTTACTTGATTTACCTGAAAACCAGCGTCAGAAAAAAATCTACATCATATCATCTGATACCCTAGTTGAATCTCCAAAAATTGTTGAACAAATAACTGACACATTGACCAGTATGGAAAAAGCAGCAAAAGAGCAAAACTTGCCAATTTCTACAAACCTTGTTAGGCCACTAACTAAGGACTCCTTTTGGGTTTGTCTTTTAGGATTGGGATACCCTGCACCTTCTAATTCCTTTAGATGGTGTACTGACAGATTAAAGATTAGAAATGCCGATAGATTCATCACAGAAAAAGTTTCAGAATACGGCGAGGCAATTGTAGTTTTGGGAACACGAAAAGATGAAAGTTCTAACAGAAAACAATCGATGCTAACTTATGAAATTGAAAATAGTTATTTATCACGACACTCATCTTTTGCTCAAACATTTGTCTATCCCCCACTGAGAGATTTCATTACACAAGATGTGTGGAACTATCTGTTACAAAACAAAAACCCTTGGGGTACTAACAACCGTGATTTACTTGCATTGTATCAAAATGCAGATGCTGCAGAATGTCCTTTGGTAATTGATACCAGTACGTCCTCATGTGGTAACTCTAGATTTGGTTGTTGGGTATGTACTGTAGTTGACAAAGACAAGTCAATGGAAAATCTAATTGATTCAGGGGAGGATTGGATGCAGCCGTTATTGGAGTTGCGTCAGGATTTGAAGGATACTCAAGACCCAGAGAAAAAATTGGAAATTCGTGATTTTAAACGAAGAGATGGCAAAGTCATATTTTTTACAGATGGACGAGAAAAAATTACTCCAGGTCCTTACAAAATTGAATTTAGAAAAGAGTTTCTTAAAAAACTGCTACAGGCACAACAACAGGTACGAAAAGATGGTCCAGACCCAACAATGAGCCTAATTTTAGAAGAAGAAATTCATGAAATACAGAGAATTTGGAGAGTAGAGCAAGGCGACTGGGAAAATTCAGTATATGCAATATATCAAGAAATTACAGGTGTCAATCTTTCACTAGTCAAGGAGGATCTTGGAGGATTTACAGAAGTAGAACAAAATATTCTTGATGAGATATGTGTGCAAAACAGTGTGCCAAAATTATTGGTTTCTAAATTACTTAATGCAGAATTTGATTCTCAGGGAATGACAAAGCATTCTAAAATTTATCCCAAACTTGGTAAAATTTTATCTGAAGAATGGAGGGGGTATGATGAAATTGAAACTATCAAAAAAGAATTAAAAGACAAAAAGAAGAAAAAGATACAAAACGAACAATTCTCGAGAGAAACAAAATAATGCATCTGACAAAAGTTACTCTAAAAAATTATGGTGTGTACCGAGATAAAGTTGAATTTGATTTAACAACAACTCCAGACAAACCAATTATCTTAATTGGGGGAACTAATGGTGCAGGTAAAACCACTTTGTTTGAATCCATATTGATTGGATTTTATGGTCAATCGTATTTTGATAAAAAAACAACTCGCAAAGAATATGAGAAATTTTTGGGAAATAAAGTTCATAGGTATTTGGGAACAACTGCTGCTGCAGACTCTACATCAATTATAGTTGATTTCAAATTTTATCACAATGGTATAGTTGATGATTATACTGTAGATAGAACATGGTATGATAATGATGGACGACTCACTGAAGAATTAAAAATTAAGAAAAACAATAAACGACTGGATTCAGTTGAGGAATCCCAATGGCAATCATTTATTGAAGAATTAATTCCTAAAGGAATTGCAAAATTATTTTTCTTTGATGGTGAAAAAATTGTAAAAATGACTGAAGATGAAAATGAGGAAATTGAAATAAAATCATCCTTTGACTCTTTGTTGGGATTGGATGTTGTTGAACAACTTCATTCTGACTTACGAATCCACATAATGAGAAATATGAAAGATAACTCAAAAACTATTGATGCTCAATACAATGGATTTATCCACGAAAAGGAGGAAATTGTCAAAGATTTGGAAAGACTTGAGCGAAATATTATTTCAAAAACAAACAACCAAGAAAACATACTATCTGAAATTCATACTTTGGAGGATAAAATATCTAAAATTGGAGGGGGATTTGCCTCAAAACGAGAAGATTTACGCCTAAAAAAAGCATCTTTAGAAATTACCCACACCGTATCTGAAAGCGAGCTAAAATCATTGCTTTCAGGCCCAATGCCGTTTTGCTTAATTCCAAAGCAGATTAAATCACTACAAAATCAAATTAAGAAAGATTCTGAAATAACTAAAAAACAATTTGAAAAAGAAATCTTGGATGAAAAACTAAATCAAATACTTGCAGTGTTAAATCAAAAAACATTGTGGAAAAAAATTCCAAAGGATTCCCAAATCAAAGAATTACTAAATTCAAAAATAACTAAAGTCTTTGAATCTAAAAAATCTTCAAAACAAGAAATGAAAAACCTGTTTAATTTTTCTCTTTTAGAGTCTACAAATATTTTAAATCTGTTACATAATTTAGTTACAACTCATATTCCTAAACTGGAACACGAGTCATTACAGTTTGATAAAATTTCTGATGAGTTAAATCAAATTGAAACTGCATTGTCTAATGCACCTAATGATGATGAGATTGGTCCACTAATTTCTAAACTAAACAGTCTACACAAAGAACAAGGAATGTTGGAAAATGAGATTGATCATATGGAGTCTAAAGTAACTACACAAAATACATATCTCAAAATGATAAATCACAAAATCAGAAATATTGTTGCAGATCAATATAAGGATAAAAGTGCCGGAGTTCAAGTGCAACTTGCCACTAAAGTTCAAAAAGTGCTTGACGAATATATCTTGAAACTCAAAGAAAAGAAATTACAACTACTTGAAGTATACCTCTTAGAAGAACTGCGAAGATTACTCCACAAAGAAAATCTGATCACAAAAGTTACCATTAACAAAATATCCTTTGAGATTACACTGTATGACAAAGATGAAAATGCAATTCCAAAAGATTTGCTGTCAAAAGGTGAACAACAAATGTTTGCAACGGGGGTATTGTTGGCATTGGCTAGAACATCTGGTAAGCCATTACCATTCATGATTGATACTCCACTTGCAAGATTGGATGTAAGCCACAGGGACAACATGATTGAAAAATTCTTTCCATATGCGTCACATCAAGTAGTCATCTTCTCAACTGACTCTGAAATCAGTGAGGATTATTATCGACAATTACTACCGTATCTCTCACGCTCATATGCCATGGAATACATGCCTGGCAAGGGCAAAACAAAGCAACATTTGGGCTATTTCTGGAACGATAAAGGGGAGAGAATAGTTGCAGTTTAGTCGATACAAATTCAGCTCCAGAACTCAGGGCTTGTTTTCAACGCTAAAAGGCAGAACTGGATTAAGCAACAACATTTTGGCAAGATATGCATTTTGTCTTTCCCTAAAGGACCCCTCAATTCCAAATCCCGATGAGTTTGATGAGAATGGTTCTGAGATACTTCCAAGTGTTTTGTTTGGAGAACATGAAAATATTTACACTGCGCTAATACTTGATAGATTAAACAAAGACGATTTAGATTCTGAACTATTTTTTCATAAAATGACTCGAGCACATTTGAATAGGGGTGCTGCAATACTATTTTCTCGTGTTCATGAATTAACTGATTTTATTGACATGATAAAACAAGAAAGAAAATGAGTAAAAACAAACTTCCAATCTATCTGGACCATCACGCTACAACTCCTCTGGACAAAAGAGTATTAGATGAAATGATGCCGTACTTTACAGAAAAGTTTGGAAACGCATCAAGCTTGGACCATCCGTTTGGATATGATGCATCAGTTGCAGTAGAAGAAGCACGAGAAAAAATTGCAAATGCAATTGGAGCAAGACATGATGAGATTGTATTTACATCAGGGGCTACAGAGTCTGACAACATTGCGTTACTTGGTACAATGCAAAAGTATGCAGACAGAGGTAACCATCTAATCACCTGCGTTACAGAACACAAGGCAATTTTGGATACTGCAAAACACTTGGAGGAAATAGGGAAAAAAGTAACTTACTTGCCAGTAAATGAATTTGGTGAAATTGATTTAAAAGAATTGGAAAAATCCATCACGGATGGTACTGTAATGATCAGCATCATGATGGCAAACAACGAGATTGGAACCATACAAGATGTAAAAGCAATTGGAGAGATTGCACACAGACATGACGTAATTTTTCACACTGATGCAGCACAAGCTGTCGGTCACATTCCAGTAGATGTTGAGAAGATGAGCATTGATTTAATGTCATTTTCAGCCCACAAAATGTATGGCCCAAAGGGAATTGGTGCACTGTATGTGAGGGGCGTAAAGCCTAGAGTAAAGCCTGATGGTCTGTTTTATGGAGGAGGACAGGAACGAAACATTCGCTCAGGTACACTAAATGTGCCTGGAATCGTAGGATTTGGCAAGGCAGTTGAGATTTCCCAAAAAGAGATGGATTCAGAAAATCAGCGATTCTCTGAGTGGTCTGGAATTATGCTTGAGGAGTTTGAGAAAATTGGAGGGAAACTAAATGGACATCCTGAGAATAGACTAACTCACAATCTTAACGTGTATTTTCCAGGAATTGAGGGCAAATCCATCATCAATTCTGTTTCAAAAGAGATTGCCATATCTGCGGGGTCTGCATGCACTACACAAAACGTTGAACCATCACATGTCTTGTTGGCATTGGGATTAGATGAGGACACAACACACTATGCGATAAGAATTGGAATTGGAAGGTTCAATACAATTGATGAGATTCAAAAAGCAAAAAATATGATTTATTTATCTGTCAAATCAATATCCAAAATTAATTCTTAAACTCTTAAATAATTTTTAAACAAATTATAATATTCATGAAACGTACAGATATTGATCTTATTATTTCAGTATTAGATGCACTAAAAGATGCCGAGTACC
>Ga0257121_1002867_pt1 | contig 11767 bp, 15 predicted proteins | sample SI106_100metaG_FD_190180 | JGI IMG/M metagenome (GOLD analysis project Ga0257121, IMG submission 190180) | Marine microbial communities from Saanich Inlet, British Columbia, Canada - SI106_100 | ecosystem: Environmental > Aquatic > Marine > Inlet | place: Canada: British Columbia | collected... | reverse complement strand
TTACTAAAGAATTAGGAAAATCTTTTTCTAAAAAAACAAAAAAAATTCTAGATTTTTTAGATCCTGAAATTAATCTTATAATAAATTTTAAAAATGAATCTTGTGAATTATATTCTAAATCTATTACTTTTTCTGGAAGATATGTGAAAACATTGCGGGGAATTTCTCAAAAACAAAAATCTTGTATAAATTGTAATGGTAAGGGGTGTAAAACTTGTCTATTTCATGGTATTTCTGAATTTGATAGTATTGAAGGAATTATTTCACAATATATTTTTAAAAAATTTGGTGGTACTACTACAAAATTCACTTGGATTGGTGGTGAGGATAATTCTAGTCTTGTTTTAGGTGATGGACGGCCCTTTTTTGTCAAACTCCAACATCCAAATAAAAGAAAATCAAAATTAACTTCTGTTGATCTTAATTCTGTTAAATTAAAAAATTTAAAAATTATTGATAAATTTCCTAAAAAACCTATCACCTTTAGTTCATCTGTTGAAATCAAAATTTCTTCTAAAAATACTCTTAACACACAATATCTCAGAAAATTAAAAAATATTTGCAATGCTCCAGTTATGGTTTATGAAAAATCTGGAAAATGTTTTGAGAAACAGATCTTTTCTCTAAATTATAAAAAAAATTCATCCCATAATTTTTCTTTATTTATGAAAGTAGAAGGTGGATTACCTATCCGGAGATTTATTGAAGGTGGAGATATTTCTCCCAATATTTCTGAATTTCTTAATTGTGAATGTAAGTGTGACGTGTTTGATTTTCATGGTATTGATATACAATGATAACAATTAACTACTACAAAATATTGTGAATTTACATGCCAATGAGAAAAAAAGGTAAACATCAAAGACATGCTGATCAAAGAGCAAACACTCGTAAAGTAAAGAAAGCAAAGTCTGGAAAACCAAGATCCTAGTAAAATCAACGTTTTTACATTAAAATCATTAAGAATCCATATTGGATCCTTTAGTACGTTTTAGAGATGCACATTCTAAGGGGCTTATCCCTGATGATGTTTATGATTTAACCTTGAAGCGTTTTCCTATTGCCGTTGCTGGGATAGATCGAATTGAAAAAGCATCAGGAATTCAATACCCTGTGGCTTATGTGGAACCATCACTTGTGCTTTCTTCATCTGATTCAAATTCATATGAATATGGCATTCTTTTTGCTAGAACTATTCCTGTTATGTTTGAAGAAAAATTTCAGGTAGTAATTCAAGTTTCTGCTCCTCTAATTGCTTATGGATTAAAAGGAACAATTCATGCTATTTTGGCTCACGAATTTTTACATTTTTTAGAATTGATGAGAAAAATATCTAAAATGGAATTACTTTCTGATGAAATATCTGGAAATTTATTTGAAAATGTCTATAGCGATGAAACAAGATTATTTGAACCAAAAGTTGTTTTTAAAGATAGAATGCTATTGAATCATATTACAAAAAAATTTCCTGCTGGATTTCGTGACTATAAACTTGAAGATAAAGTGATAAAATTCTGGGCTGATAGAAATTTACCAAAATCTAATATTTCTTTAGATACTAACAATGTAAAATTATCTGTAGAATCTTTATCTAAAATAAAACTTGATCCTAAATTTATTTTAAAAATTGAGCAGTTAGAGGAAAAAAGTTTAAAATTACACAAGAAAAAATTGTATTGAGTAGTAATTACTTAAAATATTTTTTTATTGTTTAAATTCTGTTAATCCACATTTTCCACAGGTGTTTCTATCTTTATGCTCTGACATAAATACTCCTTTTCCACATCTTGAACAATTTTTTCTAATTTTTGTTGCTTTGTCCCCTTCAACTTTAAAATATTGGTGTACTTTTGGACTAGAACCTTTACTGCCTTTTTTTTCCACAGGCATTATTCTGTTTTCTCCTCAGGTGCTTCAGTTGCTGCTTCCTCTGCAGGTGCTTCAGTTGCTGCTTCCTCTGCAGGTGCTTCAGTTGCTGCTTCCTCTGCAGGTGCTTCAGATTTTTCAGCTTCAGCAATTTTTGCTTTAGTTTTTTCTAACCTTGAGAAAATAGTTGAATTAATGTGTTTTTTTGCTAATGCTTCATCATCATATACATAGAAAGTTCCTGTTACGTTTAACATTCCAACATTTGTTTTTAGTCTCATTGGAATCACAATTTTTCCATCTAATTTGAATTCCTTTGTTATCATATCTACTGCCTCTAGAGTTTTGAGTTTACCCCCTAATCCTGCAAAATCACAGGTTAACTCCCTTCTTGATAAGAAGGTATTATTGACATCTGAAAGTGTCTGAATAAGTGACATGTATCAAAAATCTCTAGATATTTCATATAAACCTAGTTGAATTAACATAAGAAATTTAAGAAAATGCTATGAATTAATGATATGGAACGATATTTGATTCATTTAAAAAATGAAAAACACGTTCCCATAAATTCCCGTGAAATACTTTATCGAGCTAGAGATCTTATATCTAAAATGAATGCACATATTCGACTTGCTAGAATTGCTACAACCTTTATTGAATTTGATGTTGCTATTGAGACAAAAGATGTGGATATCCTTGTAGAAAAACTATCTCCTATTGGTGATTTAGATAATTTACGACATATAGTTGAAGAAGATATTGAAATAGATCAAGGCATAAAAGATGGAATTTTCTATTTTAATGCTGAAAGATTTTGGGAATGTCATGAAGCATTTGAAGGTGTTTGGAAACAATGCTTTGGTCGTGAAAAAGAATTAGTTCAAGGAATTATACTTGTAGCCGTTGCATATGCTCATGCTCAAGCAAATGAACTAAGTATTGGTGTTGCAATGTTAACTAGAGCTTTGGAAAAATTGGGAAGTTCTCCATCTATGTATCATTCAATTGATGTTGAAAGAATCAGAACTAAATCTGTTGAAATGCAAAAAATTAATGATTTGGTTTTGTTTGAGATCTAATTAATTCTAAAGATTTTGTAACTACTTCTGAACCTTGAAGTAATCCTATGCTTCCTTTCTTAGCTTGTTCTTCAGTCATTCTTGTTGTACCATCATTTTTAATAAAATCTGCTGAAACTATCACTGGTACTGGATCATCACTATGTCCTTTGTTGATACATGGAGTGGAATGATCTGCTGAAATAATTATTGCAACTTTATTTGAATCGATATTTTCTACAAGTGTTTTAAAGAACCTTTGATCAATCTCTTCTATATTTTTCATTTTACCTATGGCATCTCCATCATGACCAAATTCATCTGGTCCTTTAAGATGAACGTATATCGCATTTTGTGTCTCCATTGCTTTTGCTGCAACTCTTGCTTTTTCTTCGTAGTCTGTTAGACCGCCTGCTTCAAATGCTTCCATTTTAAGAACTTCTGAAATTCCAAGTTCAACTGGCATGTCTACTATACATGAAAATTTCATTTCATGTTTTTCATTAATTGATGGTACATCTGGATATTTGTTACCTGCATCTCTAAGTAGAATACAACTTAATTGTTTTTTATTTTGTTCTTGACGCTTTTTATTTATCTCACTTTCTTTCATAATTTTTATTGATTGCTCTGAAAATTCATTTACTAAATTTGCTGTAAATTTAGAATTCTCCTCATCCTCTAAAGGTAAACATTTTTCAATTTTTAAAAAATCTCCAACTGCTTTTGCTACCCCCATTCCTCCGATGTTACTATATGCTGGATCTGTATTTGTTATTTTTGATGATAATTTTTGAGATGGTGTTCTGATTCTTACTGTTACTCTGTGACCTATTGTTGGTGCAACTACTATTTTGGTATCTGGAACTGAAAATTTTATTTTTTCTTCTAATTCTTTTGCAATTCCATCTGCATCTTCTTTTTCAATATGTCTACCTGCTCTTCTATCTGTGATTATTTCTTCCTCGTTTAATGTTGAATAATTACCTCTTAATGCTAAATCTCCATCTTTAAAATCAATTCCAACTCCTATTGCTTCTATGACTCCTCTACCTGCATAATCTACATGTTCAAATTTGTAACCTAACATATTGAAAACTGCAATATCTGATTCTGGAGCTATACCTTTTCCTACTGAAATTACTTCTCCAATTACCCCATTACTGGCAATTTTATCTAATGTGGGCGTATTTGCGGCTTCTAATGGTGTTCTTCCATCTAAATCTGGATGTGGCAGATCCCCTACCCCATCTAAAAGAACGTAAATAATGTGAATGTCAGAATTATCCATTTGATCTCTGTTTATCAAAACTTCTGATCTCTGTTTTAAATCTTGCAATATGTTTGCGATCATTTTTTTAAAATTTTAATTCAAAGACTTGTTTCAAATCAAAAACAATTTCCATATTTTTTAATTAATTAATTTTCATTTAATTTAAGAAAACGTTTTAACATACAATTACTTTCAATTACCATTATGGGTGATATGCGTAAAGATTATGTTTCTGAGCATTTCATGATTGTTTCTAAAAAAGATGACAAGGTAGTTGTTTCAAAGAAATCTCCTTTTGCTCCTGGTAATGAATCCATGACAAACCCTTCTGTTTTATCTCTTGTTGAGAAGGATGGTATGTTACAACGTCTTCAAGATAGTGAAGATGATTATGTTGAAGGTTGGTCAATTCGTGTTTTTGAAAGTAAGAATCCTATTGTTTCAATTGACACTGAAAATTCTTATAGTGATAAACCATTTTACAGTGAACCTGCATACGGATACCATTATGTCATTGTTGCATCTCCAAACCCTAAAGATACTTTTTCAACAATTCTTCCTGAACAGTGGTCTAATGTTTTAGTTGTAGTACAAGATAGATTGAGATGGCTCTATACTCAAAAAGGTGTAACCTATGTTTCAATTTATGGTGATTATGGTGATCTTGCTGGAAATACTAATCCTCATCCTCATCTGAACATTCTCACTCTTTCTACAATTCCTCCAATTATTGAGGCCGAGGCTGAAGCATCTCATAAAATTTTGAATGAAAAAGGTGTTTGTCATATGTGTCAAACCATAAATGAGGAACTTAGTGGACCTAGACAAATTCTTCAAACTGATGGATTCATTGCTTTTTCACCTTGGGCTCCTTCATATCCTTATGAGTTTTGGATTTCTCCAAAAAAACATTCTACCAGTTTTTCAAAAATTACGCAAAAAGAAATTAATGACCTCTCTTTGATTCTGAGGGCAACTTTGGGTGGACTTTCAAATACTGTTAAAAATGTGGCATACAATTTAGTTTTTCATCTTTCTCCTGAAAAGAAAAATACTCGGCAAATTCATTGGCACATTGAAATTTATCCAATTACTAAATCATGGTCTGGATTAGAACGTGGGTATGGAATTTTTGTAAATGATGTTTCTCCTGAGGATGCTGCTGAAAAACTTGGGATTGCATGTAGGAAAGAATTAGCTAATCTTGTTGGCATTATTTAATTTATGAATGGTTTATTTATCAACTATATTCACTTCACATTATGGGCGTTGAAAAATGGCTTGCAATAACGAGTGTTGGTCTTTTTGCAATGTTTGCAGGTGAAATGATTTCAGTTTATAATTTTATGAATACTGTTCCTGAAGATGCTGTTGTTGCACAAGGTTTCTCACCTGATCCGAAACTGATTCAATTTGTTTCAATTGGTGTTGCTCCTGCTGGAATTTTAGCTGCAGTTGCTTTTATCATGTCTCGAAATTATGGTTCCAAACAAGTTGGTTCTTTGATAATTATTGGAGGAATGATTTTACTAGCAGGTAATGTTGTTTCATATTCAATGATAGACTCAATTAGAGATAGTTATGTTACAGATGCTGTGAAATACCTCCCATTATTATTCATAATATTATCTGCACCTGTGATGGGTGTAGGTGCATCTTTGATTTTAAAACGAAAAAAACATCCAAAAAAACGATTTTTCTAGATATGATTAAATCTTAATTCATTTGAATGATATTTGAATCCTATTTCTTCATAAAATGATTTGACATCATCTGAACAATCTAAAATTGTTTTATAACATCCATGATTTTTTGCAAGTTCTAAAACATATTTGATAATTTTCTTACCTATTTTTTTCCCTTGAAACTCTTTGCTTACTACTACGTCTTCTATATGTCCCACAATTCCCCCTTCATGGATGAATTTAGGCTCAATTAGTAGAGTTGTAGAACCTACAATTATTCCATTTACTTCTGCAACAATTATGATGTGTTTTGGATTTGATTTAATCTGATTAAAAACTTCTAATGCTTTGTCTTCCTTAATGCTACTAGTTTTTCTTAATGTGTCTAATGTATCTAAAAATCCTTTTTGAAAATCTTCTTTTTCTAATTCTCTTATGATTAATTCATCCATTTTTAGATTTCCTTTTATTTTTTTCATATTCTTCACATGCTTGTTTATATGATTCTGTATTCCCAATATCTGTAAATCCTTTTTTTGTAATGAAACTATTGATTGCTTCTTTTTTCTTCATTGCTTTTTTAATTACATCATCCATTCCATATGGTTTATTTTTTGGAATTAAATTGAAAACTTGTGGATTCATAATATAGCATCCCATATTGATATTAGCTTTAATTTCTGGTTTCTCATTCCAGTTTACTACTTTTCCATTTTTAGAAGTTTCAATTACGCCATATGGTAATGTTGTTTTGTGTTCATTTAGACTCATTGTGACAAATGATTTTTTTATTGAATGTTGTTTTATCATGCTTCTTAGACTAAAATTGAAAATTGAATCTCCATACATACAAACAAAATCATCATCAATGAATTTTTCTGCTGTTTTAAGCTGTCCTGCTGTGGCTAATTGTTTTTTTGAAATTGCATATTCAATTTTAACTCCAAATTTCTCTCCGTCCCCAAAATAATCTTCAATTGATTCTCTGAGATAACTGACACACAGAATTACTGATTTTATTCCTCCTTTTTTTGTCCAATTTACAAGATGTTCTAAAATTGGTTTTTCTCCTATTGGTAGCATGGGTTTGGGTGTGTTATTGGTTAATGGCCTTAGTCTTGTTCCTAATCCTCCAGCAATAATTACTGCTTTCACAAATATTATTTCAAATTTGAGTATTTATGTTCAAGGATAAATTTGTCTTTTTTTAAATAATTTTAAGAATTTTTTTTATGATTGCATCTGGAGTCTCCGCAAATACTATGATCATTGGCTCTTTTCCTATGTCTCCTTTATGATAAATTACATCTGGTGATGTTTTTGAATTTTTAATTGCATTTTTAATCCCCCATCCTACGGTTGAACCTTTATTTTTCACATTTTCTGGCTCTTGATTTCTATCATAATCATATGTCGTTAATTTGGATTTTTTTATTTTTAATATTGTTTCATTTTTATATTTTAAATTAATTGCAGATTGAATTTTTGAATATTTTTTATTAACTGCTAGTAATGCAGTTGCAACATGTTTTGAACCTCCGTATTCTAAATCTCCCGCAACAATTACTTCTTTTCCTGCTTTAACTATTCTTCCTGAAATACCAACTATTTCTTTAATTGATTTAGGTTTATGTTTGGAATAAACAAAATTTGTTTGACATTCTGGAATATTTTGAAAAATATTTTTTATTTTAGTAAACTCATTTATGGAATTCTGTAATTTATTTTTTATAAAATCCTGTTCGTCAATATTTGTAATTACTATTCCTTTTCCTATTTTTTGTGAATTTTTAATTGAATTAAGTGTAATTTTTTTAGCAAATTCTAATGCTTCTTTAATATTTTTATTTTTAACAATTGCATACAATGCTGCAGCTGAATGAATGTTACCGCTTCCTCGATTGATCTTTGAAATTTTTTTATTTGAGAGAAAATATTTTTTATTTTTTTCTAAAACAAAATCTTTTATTTCTTGATTTTTACTTTTTACTCCTGTAATTACCACATTTTTAGCTCCCATTTTTTGAATCATTTTAGCTATTTTTTCAGGCGTATTTTTAGAATTAATTTTAGTTTTTGTTAAAATTTCTGCTTCAAATTGGTTTGGGGTAATTATTGTAGCAAGAGGCACTATGAATTTTTTAAAATCAACAATAGCTGATTTTTCTATAAGCATTCCCCCTGTAGTTGATTTGATTACTGGATCCACTACAATTGGAATTTTTAATTTTTTTAGATATTGATAAATTATTTTAATAATTTGTGAATTGTATACCATTCCAATTTTTATTCCATCTATTTTGAAATCTTTCATTATTGATTTTAATTGATTTTCTAAAATCATTTTTGATACTGGTTCAATCATTCCAAAATCTGATGTATTTTGTCCTGTGATTGCGGTAACTATTGTTAATCCATACACGTCAAATGTTGAAAATGTCTTAATGTCACTTTGAATCCCTGCACCTGCTGATGGATCTGAACCACCTATTGATAATAAATTCACATCATTTACTTTCTGTTAGTACTAATCTATTTTTCCATTCTTATTTCTTTTTTAATTTATAATAATAATATCTGTTTTATAGTTGGATGATTTTTTTATTTTATGAGTAAAATTCCTTTGGTAGATGATTCAATTCCTCATCAATTACAATGTACGAATTGCTTACTCCCTATGCAGTACCAAGAAAAAAAAGATGGAAAATTTCTTTGGCAGTGTTTTAAATGTGGAAAAAAAATTTTTGTTTCTGAAAACATTGATGATAATATGGAAGAAACTTGGAGTCCCCCTCGATAATGAATTCTTCTGATGATAACGCTTCATCTGAAAATTTTGAATTTATTGATTATCAATCCTTAGTTGCTGCAGAAATTGAATTAATTCAAAGAGTTTTTGAGATTAGACAAAATTTTACAAATTCTTCTGATTCTGAACGACTTGTTGAGCCTATTTTACAAAGAATTTCTAAAATTAAATCTGAAAAATTGATTTTTGAACAAAAGTTTAATTTAATTTAATAATCTTAAGTTGAAGATTGTGTTACACAATCATTTGAGCAAAATTCATCTTTCATACTGTAAAATTCTCTACCACAATGAATACATTCTCTAATTGTTTTCATACATAGTATAGTATATTGAAAATATAAGATTTTATTATTTTATTAATATAGTATTAATCCTAATTCATTCTAATTTTTAAATTAATTTCACTATTGTTTAAATCAGGTAAAAACTACATTAGTTTATGACTACTCAAATGACTTCTGCACGTCGTGGTGTTGCCACTGATGAAATGAAACAAGTTGCTAAAGATGAGGATGTTTCACTTGATTGGTTAATTCCTAAAATTGCTCGAGGTTCAATTATAATTCCTAGTAATAATGTTAGACCTCAAAAAATTCATAATGTTGGAATTGGCAAAGGTATGAAAACTAAAGTTAATGTCAATATTGGAACTTCCACATTAAATGTAAATTTGGATGAAGAGATTGAAAAAGCTAAAGTTGCAATAAAGTATCATGCAGATACTATGATGGATCTTAGTGATGGTGGTGATGTAAAAAAAATACGTCAAACATTAATGGATACTGCACCAATTACTTTTGGAACTGTTCCAATTTATGAAGCATACAATTATGGTGTTGAAGTTCACAAAAATCCTTTGAATTTAACTGAAGATGATTATATTAAAGCATTTGAAAATAATGCAAAAGATGGGGTTGACTATACAACTGTTCATTGTGGAATCACAAAGGATATTGCAAAAAGAATTCTTAAAGTTCAAAGATATGGTGGAGTTGTAAGTAAAGGTGGTACAATTACTGCTGCTTGGATGTTAAAACATGATAAAGAAAATCCCTACATTACTCATTATGATTACATGATGGAAATTGCCAAAAAATATGATGTCACATTTAGTCTTGGAGATGCACTTAGACCTGGCTCAATTTTAGATTCCCATGATGAATTACAAGTTCAGGAAATGATCAATATTTCTCAATTAACAAAGAGGGCTCACGAACATGATATTCAAGTAATGGTTGAAGGTCCAGGGCATGTTCCATTGAATGAGGTATCTGCAAATGTTCGATTAGCTAAATCTCTTATTGGTGATGTACCTTACTATGTTCTTGGTCCTTTAGTTACTGATATTGCTTCTGGACATGATCATATTGCAAGTGCTATTGGTGCTGCAATTTCTGCAAGTGAGGGTGTGGATCTTTTATGTTATCTAACTCCATCTGAACATCTTGCATTACCTAATGCTGAAGAAGTTAAAGCTGGACTAATTGCTTATAGAATTGCAGCTCATGCTGGTGATCTTGTAAAAATGCGTGATAAGGCCATTAAATGGGATATGGCAATGACTGAAGCTAGACGTACATTGGATTGGGAAAAACAAATTGCTTTATCCATTGATCCTGAAGAAGCTGCAAAAATTCACAGTAGAACTGGACAACATCCTGGAAATAATGTTCCTTGTACTATGTGTGGTGGTGCATGTGTTTACATGATGTTGCCTCAACAAAAAAAGTATGATAAAGAAAATGAAAATTTACAACAGATTGAATAATATTTTGTCTAAACTAGGAACTGTTTGGTAGTTTTTTAATTCATTTTTGTTAATCCATTTAAAATCTGAATTTTCCCAATTTAATTTGATTTTTGTTTCTTTTGTTTCAAATAAAAATGAGAATATTTCCCACTCATGATTTTCATATTGTGGTGATAAAATTTTCATTTTTTCTATGGATTTAACAAGTGTGATTTTATCTTCTATTATTCCTATTTCTTCAAAAATTTCAATTTTTGCTCTATTTATTGGGGTTTCCCCTTTTTCAATAATACCGCTAACTCCTGACCATAATCCCTTCATTGATCTTACTTTGTCACTTCTTTTTAGAATTAATAATTTATTTTTATTTTTAATAAAGGATGTAACTATTTTTGTTGAACGCATTCTATTTATTTTTCAACAGCTTTTACCATCTTTGAGAGTTTTTTATATGACTCATCAAGGTTTGTATGTTTCGAAAGTCTTTCTTGACAATTTTTGATATATTCAACTACTTCTTCTGTTTTTGATTCTTGAACTGATGTGAGTAGTCTACCTATGTCTTTCCAAAGTTCTTCAGCTACTCTTCTTATTTCTGGATTTGCAATAATTGTTTCAATTAATTCTGGAGTTTCTGTCATTATACTTTCTGCTAATGTTTTTTGAACTCTAAATGTTGTACCTGACATTTTTTCTGTCAATAACATTTTTTCATCTTTAGAAATTATATTTGCAAAAACTAAATTCATTAAATGAGTTAATCCTAATATGACTGCAATTTTTTTGTCATGTTCAATTGCATCAATTGTAACAAAATTTGCTCCATTGAACAATTCTTTTGTAACTGTTAATTCTTTCTTAGCATCTTTAATTGGCACTGATATGATGTTTTGACCTTTTATTGTTTTTATTCCTGGACCAAACATTGGGTGAATACAAATTGGATTAATTTTATCTGGCATCTTGGATAATGATGATACCACTTTAGATTTCTCTGATGATATCTCAATAAGATATGTGCCTCTTTTCATTTCTTTTGCAATTAGTCTAATTATTTCTGGAGTTCTTCTTGTTGGTGTACATAAAACAACATAATCTGCTTTTAGAATTGCGCCTACTAATGATTCTGATACTATGATGTTTTTTCCAAAATTATTGCTTTCTGAATCATATCCTGTTACTTCATACTCTTGCCCTGAAAAATATTTTGTGAACCATTGACCCATTTGACCTCCTGCACCGATAACTGTAAGTTTTTTCACTATCTATCCCTCATAATGTTGCCTAGTATATGCATTCCTTCCATTAGTGTTTTCTCATC
>Ga0257121_1002856_pt1 | contig 11794 bp, 18 predicted proteins | sample SI106_100metaG_FD_190180 | JGI IMG/M metagenome (GOLD analysis project Ga0257121, IMG submission 190180) | Marine microbial communities from Saanich Inlet, British Columbia, Canada - SI106_100 | ecosystem: Environmental > Aquatic > Marine > Inlet | place: Canada: British Columbia | collected... | reverse complement strand
TTTATCTATCTATCTCATCATCTTCTAAAAACTGGTCAAGTGATGCTACTCTTTCCTTATCATCAGTTTTGTTTTCTTTAATAATTGTCTCTTTTGTCTCTTTTATAGATTCTTTAGTTTGATTAATGGTTCTATAAAAATATATATAACCAAACACTATTGTTAATATTAAAGTGTTTTTAATAATAAAAGATAGACCAACATAACTACCTTCATTTTTGGCATTAAATTCAATGAAATTTAAATATTCACTATGAATATAAAAAACTAGTATTAATAAAATTAACGCTAAAAGTAGTCCACTTAATCTTTCTTTTAACCAGAGATATACTTTTCCATACAGAAATTGTTTTGTAATAAATTTAAACATTAAAGTTTGGGTATTCCCAGTAATAATAAAACACTGCTCAATCCAACTGTTGCTTTTAAATTAGAGATAACTTCATTCTCTTCTTTTTCTATTAACTTTCTCATTTCTTCTTTAGTGTAATCTTCTGGTTGTTTTTGAGCATATGCCATTAACTTCTCAACTCTTTTTAATGCTCTCTTTCTAATAAATCTTTTCCACTTCTTTATTGTGAAATCTTTTGCTGATTTTGTACCGTCTATTGTGCTTTTTGTAATTTTATCGAACATAAAATTTATTTGTCATCCTCATCTTCTTCTTCATCAAATACTAAACTATATATTCCTTTTTCAACATTCTCCGGAGTTTCTTCTAAATCATAAGGGGAATCATCTGTAAAATTTGATGTATCTAATGAAATTTCTTTTGCTAATTCTTGATAAAATTGTTTTTCATTTTCAATTTTTTGTTCTAAATAATCTTTATTTAATTCCTCTTGTCTCTTTTCATGATTTTGAATTTTTTTTATGTCAGTTTCTTCCTCTAAAGTTTTTTCATATTTGTCTAAATCTTGTTTTGTTTTTTCATTTATATAGAAAGACCATGAATATGATTCATCATCGTTTCTTTTAACAATATAGTCATCAAGTATATTTTTTTTATTTTCTTTTTTAATTTTTTCATACTCTAAATAATTCAATCTAAATAATACTTTTAATAGTCCAGATTTATAAAGTTTCCTTTTTTCTTCTATTGGGATTTTTGAAAATTCTTTATTTAATTTACCTAAAAATTCTGATTTAAATTTTCTAATTATTAACTTTCCTTTATCTAATTCAAATTCATCTATTAAATTTTGTTTATTTTTCTTTTTTAAATAAATAATATTTTTTTTATGTTGTAATAATTCTTTATAAACTTTTCTTATTTCAATTCTTTTATCTATGAATTGTTCTACTTCGGATATTAATAAGTTGTGATCTTCTTCATCCATAATTTAACTTTGAGAGTTAGTATATATGGCAAATGCTATTGCCGACAATTCAATTATTATTGATACTTCTAACATTGTTTTTTGCTAATTCTGGTTTAACTAAATAATGATAAACTTTCTTACAAAAATGAGGACTATCTAAAAGAATGATATTTTGATCAATGCTTTCTAAACAAATACCCATTTCTTCATCAAATTTATCGCTATGATAGTAATTTGTATAAGCAATCCAATAAACTGTAATTAAATAAAATCTTCCCAAACGATCAACATTATCTGGTATTTTCTTTAAAAATTCTCTGTAGGTTTCTTTATTCTTAAAACACTTTACAAAAATCTTGGTAGTTTTTTTGTCTCTTTCAAGAAGGTTAGGGTAACGAGAAAGTGACTCAAGGTCTTCTAACTTAATTTTAATCTCAGGTTCTTTTCTAAATTTTTCTAGATGACTATTTAAGTAGACAACTTTATTCATTTTCTAACCTTAACAAATCAACATCTATTTTACTACTTTGAAGTTATTACCTCTTCTGTTGGCAAGATTGATTAGTGATTGATCTGTATGTCCTAGATAGACATTTAATACCATTCTTGGACTTGTATTCATCAAAGTTGCAATATCATCAATAATAGTTCCTTGTTTATATTGTTCTGTCGCATAAGTGTGTCTGATTGCATAAAGAGGTCTTGTTCCACCTTTATGATAAAATAGATTCAAGTCTTTTGAAATACTTGTAAATAACTTTCCAGTCTTATGTTGCAAAGTTCTTCTATTCTTAATATGTGGAAATAGCAGATAGTCATGATCATTTTGATATTCTTTGTGTCTTTCGTTTATTTCTGAATAAATGTGTTTAAGAAACCAATCGTTTGCAATCGGGTAGTGATATGGTTCAGTTTTTGTATTGTAGATGGTGAACTTTAACTTTTTATCATTTGGATTATTTGGACTTGATATGATTTCACAATCCTTTCTTCTTAAACTTAATGGTTCATTTCCTGGTCTAAATCCAGCACTTCTACATAGATTATAGTAATCTTTACTGTGAAGGTGAAAATCATCAATCTCTTTATTATTCAGTTCTCTACATCTTTCGTTAATAAAGTTTAGTTCTTGATTCTCGTATGGATATCTCGGTGTGTTGATTACTTGTTGAGTTGGAGTATCAGGAATAAAATTAACTTTACCTCTATCTTTTGCTCTCTTAAACATTTGAGTAAGAACAGACATATACTTGTTGATTGTATTTCCTGATTTATCTTCATCTTTAAGTTGAGAGAGTAAGTCATTATTGATTATATCTTCAACTAACTCTAGGTCTGTATAATCAACTTCATCAAACATTGGTTTCATATATTGCCATTTTGATTTATCCCTCACACCTTGATCTGCATTTTTAATATCAGTTCTGTTCTTATATTTTCTAACTTTGTAGTTAATATATGGTTGTGCAATATCTAAATCAAAGTCGTGTTCTCTAACTTGTTGTTTAGTATCAGTATGTTCTCTAAACCATTCTTTATAGAGTTCGTTTGCTTTAGTGATTGCATCGTTGATATTTTTTGTCTTTAAAGTCTTTTCAAATTTACCTGACTTATAGTTCTTGTGACCAAGACCAACATAAAATCTACAAAAATAAGTATTTTTATTTTCAAACTTATAAATCCATATTTTAGTTCTTGGTAAAATCTTTAATGAGTCTTTGTTTATCTTCGGCACTAGTATTTTCCTGTAAAACTTCCTTTTGCAGTATTAAGAATAATCATCTTCGCATTTAACACTTTCCTTCTAACGATTTGAAGCAATACCTCATCGGTCACGTGGTATTCATTAAATTTTCTCTTGGCAAAAGTTCTCTTAATCATTTTTGATGATTTTCGATATAGACTTTGTTTCTTCTCGTAATCAGCATGTATTCTTTCACCCACTGATTGATAGGTTAACATCTTGTCATTTCTTAATTTGAAACACTTCAAATAGTCATCAACTTCTAAATATCTGAATCTCTTATTAGTAATTTGAAATTGTGAAGTTTTTCCCACTTTATTAACTAACTGTTTTTTAACTTCTTTAAATGCGTCTTCTTCCGATAGCGAATCTAATACTCTAACCGAAACATAGTTCTTATCTAAAAATAGATGTTTATGTGTGACATACCATTTATCAAATTTAAGAGTTCGTACTTGGGATAAATGCCAAGCACGATAATACTCTTTATTAATGGGAAAATTAAACACTTCTTTAGTTTTACTGTTTGGGTCTATTTTACCATTCCATTTAATTGCAGTTTGTAAATAGTTAAACCAAACACGAATATTTTGTTTTAGAGGTTTATCTCTAGGTGCTCGTATTTGGTTTGTTTTTGTCATATTAGTTCACACTCACATTTTCATCACTTGCTGATAGGGATGTTTTGATTCTACCGCTAGATATCCCTTCATCAATATATCCTTTGTGATCGCTGATATACTTTTCTGCAAATCTTTCAAAGTCCATATCATAACCAACCTGTATATTTTCACATACATCTTGAAACAATATATCTAAAACATTAGGAACATCAGCATAACCTTTATACATTGGTATTTTGTCATGAACATATTCTTTACCTGTTTTTTCAAAAAGATAATCATTGATTGGTTTTACAATCTCATCATTAATTCTATCTGAAAGACCATTAGAATATTCTCCATGCAAAATACTTAAGTCCATCAAGTGATATGTATTTTCTTTGTACCAATTATTTGCAGGTTCTATATTACCTCCAATGCTTACACCTTCGTAAATAATATTCTTCTCTTTATCTAAAAGACTATTTACGATTGCGTCTGGGTGTATTTTTGCAATTCTCTCTGCTCTACACATAGATATAAGTAGATCGTTATATTTTTTTTTTTCATAATTAGACATTTGATCATAAGACTTCTCACTTATCAGTCTATCTAACTCTTGTTTAATTATACTTGCTTCTTTTATTTTAACTGTACTCATAGTCATCTTCCTTCTTATTACATTCTCATTTTTCGTTATTATTGTTTAGTGAGAGGTGAAAAAAATGAGAAAATATTTCTCTCACTAAACATATCTATATCATACCACAAAAAAGCAATATTGTAAATTCTCATACGTAACTCTAATGTATACAGATAGTAATATAATATTATCTGTATAGGTAAATGCTTGTGCTTTAATGGTTTTCCGTTACCATATTCTACTTGATCAATGAACTAGAATGAAAGGACAAAACAAATGACAGTTTATTTTTATGGAAGATGTAGTGCAGATGAGAACTTTGACAAAGGCAGTTCAATAGAAACGCAGTTGAGTAAGTGTAAATCTTATGCAAACTTAAAAGACTTAACAATTGATAAAGAAGTAACAGAAAGTATTTCTGGAACAGTAAGATTTGCTAACAGAACAATGGGGTTAGAGTTGATGAACACTCTAAAAAAAGGAGATCATATTATTTGTTCTGCGTTAGATAGATTTTCAAGAAACACTTTAGACTTACTTCAAACAATTGAGAAGTTTAAGAGATTGAAAGTATCTTTACATTTCACAGAATTTGGAGAAGTGACAGGTAGCGATGCAATGGGTAGTGTGTTCGTTAAACTGTTATCTGTCTTTGCTGAATTTTATTCAAAACAATGTAGCGAAAAACAAACAGCAACAAAACAACGATTAGCAAAAGAGGGCAGATTTTTAGGGGGTAAAAAGATGTTTGGTTATGATCTTGATCAGAACAATTATTATATTCCGTGTGAAAAAGAACAATCTGTCATTAGAGATATGCAATTAATGAGGAAACAAGGCAATTCTTACCAAAAAGTTGCAGATCAGATTACCAAAACAACTCGGAAGAAGTTTCCTGTGTCTTGGGTATTTAAAATACTGAATAGAGAAGGTGTAACTGCATAATGGATTATCTGTGTAGCGAATGTTCAATTCAATTATCTAAATTTGAGATTGAGTTGAATGAATTATATCCAGTAGGAAAACTTTATTGTGAGTTTTGTCAAAGTAAACACGAGAGAGAAATTATCAAGAAACTAGCAGAAATTGAGGCAGATATGGAAAATGACTACACAAAAAAACTTATTTAGCGTGCTAAAATAATTGGTTAAAATTGATGTCTTTTGTTAAGGTTAAGTATGAAAAAATTCTCTCTATATACTCTTATAGGATTATTATTTTGTAATGTTGGGTCTGCTGAATGTGTAGAAGGTGACTGCATTAATGGTCAAGGAACTTACACATTTGCAAGTGGAGACAAATATATTGGTGAATGGAAAGATGATAAAAAATACGGTCAAGGAACTTTAACATTTGCAGGTGGGGATAAATATGTTGGTGAATTTAAAGACAATAAAAAAAACGGTCAAGGAACTTACACATTTGCAAATGGGGATAAATATGTTGGTGAATGGAAAGATGATAACTTTATTAAATAAAAAATAATAAGGAATGAAAAAAACTGCTATGAATATTTTAGTTTAAACTTAATTGGATAATTATGATATTCATCCTCACAACCCTCTACCATCCAATCATATTCAATATTTTCTAATATCTTAACTTTAATTGGTTTGTTCAAAAATTCACTATAAGTGTCACCATTATTATCTATATATTTTTGGTCGGCACATACTTCAAAAACTTTTGCTGTTAAATCACCTAGTTCATTATTATAAACTGAGTTTTTTAGTTTAAAAGTGATGGGATGATTTAAATTTTCCGCTTCACAGTCTTCGTAAAACCATTCGTATGGAGTACTATTCGTTAATTTAATCTTTAAGGGTTTATTAAGATAATCAATGTATTTACTTCCATATTCACTTTTAAAGGTTTGATCAGCACATTTTTCATAACTAATTTCTAAAGGTAGTTGAGATTTTGTTTCTGCAAATAAAGTTTGATTATAAAACCATAAGGCAAGTATAAGGATGAATAATTTTTTAATATCCATACTTAAAAGTACCTATAGTTTGTGTTGTAATTTTGACACCCAAATTATGCTAATACTCACTTATTTAAGAAGATCACTGAACTTGATCTTCACATCATCTTAACCTTTTTGTTGTTTCTTTAATCAATCTATTGAGTTCTTCTCTCACTGAAGTAAGAATATTTAATCGATTTAATTAATGAATTAAACAATCTATTTGAACCAAAGATAAAGTTTTAAAGGGTTTTTCAACAATTGTTACAGACGCATTTGCGAGCATAACAATAATCCTCTATTTTTTTTACTTTTTTAAAATTACCAAATCCTCTGGCAAAGGAATGTCATGACCTGTACTTCTTCTAACTCTGTACTTTTCTTTTTTTGTTTCGGAATAACCTAGTTTTTTTGCAATCTCTAGTAAAATATCACACACTGGAATAAAAACACCTTGTATAGTTTGGTCTCCACAAACCAAAATAAACTTTGCATCTTTTTTTAATATCTTTTTGGTTTCCCTTAAGCAAAGATACATGTCACCAAAATATTCTTTCACCATTCTTGGATAGTCCCAACCCCAACTTTTATCTTTTAATTTTACTGCAATCTTTTTTGAAATTTTTTCTATCGAACTGAATTCATCTATAAATTTTGAGGAGTCACTCTCTTTAAAAATTAATTTTGTACTGCTTTTTACCATTTGTTTTTTTATTTTTGCCACATCTTCCATGGATTTTACAAAATCTAACAAATAAAGTTCTAATCTTGTTTGCCTCGTATATTCTAAATCATTAGGATAAGGTGGAGAAGTAATTGCAAAATCTACTGAGTTATTTTTTAAGTGCTTACACACATTTATACAATTATCATTATAGAATTTAGACGTCCCAAAACTTATATTTTTATTAATCATATTTAGTTGCTTTATTTTAGTCAGTACTTTGTTTCCGAATTCATCCCAAAACTCTTTTTTTTCTCTAAATGGATAAAAAGTAGTCCCTGGGCATAAGGCAACATAAGAAGTATCAAAAGCACTTTTTGCCATACATATTAAAAAGAATTCTCTAATATCTTTGTCATTAATATTATTAATAATTTTTTTTAATGTGGCGATTTCTTTTTTATTCTTTAAACTTAACCATTGGTCAATCTCCTTATCTGGCATGTTTGAGAAATATTTTTTAAAATCTATTTTTTTGTTAATTTTAATTTCTTTAAGAAATTTTTTATTTATTGTTTTAAATTCATCTTCAATTTTTTTTATTTTTATTGTCCAATTTGTCTTTACTTTAGAAACCATTATCATTAAAGGGTTAGAGTCAAATCCTACTGCATTATGACCAACTAAATTAGATATTATTGCTGTTGTTCCGCTACCTATAAATGGATCAAAAATAATTGAATTTTTTTTTAATTTTTCATCATTAATTTTTTTAAGTATTAAATCTGATGAAAATTCCTCAATATAAGAATACCATTTGTCTATTTCATTAATTAATTTATTAAAATCGAATTCTTCGAACAATTCATGTTGTCTCAGTTTTGTAGAAATATTTAAATTATTATATTTAGTACTTTTTTTAAGATTTTTTGTTTTAATGACCTCTAAAAGATAATTTAATTTTTCAGGAATATTAAAACCATTTTTAAAGTTTCCTTTTATTGCCCCTTTTTTTATTAATGTGCTAATCGCATTATCAAAAATTTTACTTTCCTCGTTATAATGAATTTTTTTTGCAATTTCTTTTTTTGAAATTTGCTGACCATTTTCTACTGATAAATAAATTTCTTCTATTATCTTAGATTGCAAATATGACAAACTTGATATTCTTAGTTTATTTTCGTTACTTTTAGGAATCATTTTGCTAGATTTATATCATGAAATTCGTTTCAGAAATATTTGGATTTAATTCAAATTTTCAAGATTTAAACATTAACGAAAGAAAGAATTATTTATGTCCTTTCCAGAAAAAAGGCACCTCTTGTGACCCTGTAAATAAAAAATCAAATCTTATAGATAATGATGGTAATAAATTATTAGACCATCAAACTGGTGCTTGTAGTTGTAACTATAAAAGTTCAGGAAATAATTCTTTTAAACCTGTTATAATTTGCCCATTCAGATTTTTAGAAAAAGACCAAAACAAAGAGACTAAAGTATTTAAAAAAATTAAGGACTTTTTTTATAAAGATGATGAAATTGCATTCGTTAAAGAAGTTGGTTTAGGACCTTATGGACAAGCAGATTATATGATTGCTAAATTTGATAAAAAAAAAAATATCATTGATTTTGGTCATTGTGAATTTCAAGCAGATGCTACTACTGGTACAAGAGGAATTGTAGAATGTGTAAAAGATTTTTATGATAAAAAAAATATTAATAAAAATTACTCATTTGGTTTAAATACAAAAGCAACAATTAAAGGTTTTTCATTACAAATGATTGATAAAGGTTATTTATTTCAAAAATTAAAAAAACCCTCTATTTGGGTTATGCAGGATAATTTGATTCAAATATTTTTAAAAATATACAATCTTAAACTAAATGAAGAAAAAAAATTCAATAATAATAGTGAAAATAATATATTTATTTTAGAAACCAAATTAAAAGAAAATAAAAAAGATAATAAATTTAATTTGGAATTAGGTAAAATTTTATCAACTAATTCTAAGAAAATTCAAAATGCTCTATCAAATAAAGAAACAATACCCGAAAAAAAAATTTTAGAGTCAATTAAATCTAGGTATGAACTTAATTAACTACACGAAGTTGAAAGTCAATAAATCCTTAAAATGATGAATTTATTTATTATAGTGATTAATTAACCCTTACTCTGCACATATCTACGAATACTACCTTCCACTATATTTTAGTATTTACGCATATCTTTTTGGATAACTGATTAATTTTTATACTAACTAAATAAATTCTTAACTTTTTATGTAGTGGCAAAATATTTTTAATTTGTTAAAATGAATTTGTCTGTGATTTAGAAATAACTCTACTTGCTGGGACTTAAAACACAACGCTAAAGGAGAAAATGAAAGATCAAATATACAACTCATCGGTCATAGTAAAAAACTATCAAGTTCACTATAGTTATAAAAGACAAACACCACAAAAACATCTAAATGTTTGGGGAAAGTATTACCAGTGGGTTCATCAACAAAAACAAATTCAAAAGTTTTTAGAGGCATATTTTCTTGCAGATGGAAAACCAAAAGTTGGAGATGAAATTTGTTTTGATACTCAACCATCTAAAATAACTATAACCAAAATAGATGAAAATTATATCAGGAGTAAAGCAGAACAAGAATTATATAAAGTTGAGGAAGAGTTCAAAAGAATAAAAAATCTAATAAAATAGGCAAGACTATGACTAACATTAAATTACCAACAAAATTAAATTCAGGTTGGAATAACTTTGAATGGGAAATTACTACTGGTTTTTCTCTTAGGGGCAATCGGTGCGTTTACAGAGAATTATATGAAGAATATAAAGTAAATAGCGTTGAGCAAGCATTAAACAACTTAAATAAAGACCAAAGTGTTTTAGTTCATTATCATTTCAAACCCACGAATGTTTCACCGGCATTTAAACTTTATGCAAAATCAAATTTGTATTCAAATAGATGTACTTATAAACATAGAGAAACGATACAAGGGGACTTGCCTATCGAATGGCATTTGGATGACACATTTTTTGAAATTTGGAACGAACCTCGGTCAGAATATAGTTATAGTTCATACAAATGTCTTAGATGCGGGGGTATGAATAAAAAAAATGCAAAAAAAAACTGGATACAAGTATCTAACTTTTGTAAAGAATATTTTGAAAATTGAAAAAACTATAGTTTCGACTGCACATATCTACGAATACTGACTTCCACGATATTTGAGTATTTTCGCATATCTTTTTGTGCAACTCTTTTAAATTGTTCGTATAGATTTTTGTCTATTGTAAAGTTGACATTGACTTTACGAGTTTTCTCTAAATTTTCTCTTGTAACTGACCACATTGTTTTAGTCCTTTATTTCGTATTTAAGTTTAAGTTCATTGATGATGTTTGATAAAAATTTACCTGTTTCTCTTATTGTAAAACTGTCTTCATCTCTGCCTGATAGAGTTCTAATGAAATCTATGACTTCATCATTTTTTGTGTATAGACGATGAGATTGTAACATATCCTCTAGTTCTAACCTTGCTTGTGGTGTGTTGTAGAAGTTCTTAATCTCATTGACAAAAGATTGAGTTGTCATTTCTTTTCTCTTTGAAATTTGGTTATCAATTCATTCTTATATTGGGTTACTAATTCATCTAATTCTTTGGTTAAGGCAATCTTACTAAAGGTGTCTCTAGTAGATTTTATCTTGTTCCAGATACTTGTTATTTTGTTTTCCATAATAGTATTTATAAGTGTTGAACCTTATGTAGTTGCTACGCAACCAAGACTTCGTCTTGTACCTAATATTGATACTCATTAGATAATATATTTTGACGAAGTGTTTAGATGTACTTCACCTGTCCGAAACAGGTGAAAACTACAATCTGACTATAGTGCCTGAGTGTACCTTAATCTGATAACTTACTTTCGTAAGATTAGTGGGGTGATTTGTTCCTCACTTTTACATCAATTACCATTAACCACGGCAGTTGAACTCAATAGAAACTGATTAAGTAATTTCTATTTTCTCTTTGGGTTTTATTTTATTTAAATCTGACCTTTACCCTTTATCAGATTATCATTATATAATTGTTCGTCTTCAATACTCTTCAACATTCCCCTCGTATCCCTACGAGTTTCGGATAGTCTTAAATAATTGTCCTATCAAACTTGATATGTAACGATATATTGAAGTCTTTAATCACTTCGCTATACGCATTTATTAACTATTTATAAAAGTTTGTTTAAACTTCTATAGTTCTATTTATACAAGTTATAGTCTGCGCAAATAAAATATTTTTGTATACTCAACTTTTTGTTTGATTCTGTAGTGAAGTTTACATTTAACTTAAATCATCTGTTTTGCGTGCTTAAGAGCAGGGTTATTCTATTTGTTCTTCTAATTTTAAGACGTCCTAAGTGCATACAATTACATATCTCGTACAATCTACTCAAACTGTAAAAAATGTACTAGGAATGCGTCTGGCAGATAAAAAATACACGCAGATTTTTTTCAAAGTAAAATGATTAAGTTAATCTAAACAGATCCCTTAAGTAGAGTATTAATATTATTTTGAGTTTTGACACTAGTGTGTTTTGTAAAATGATATTGTTCATCTAACGTTCATCTAATTGTTCATCTATAGTGCAGACATAAAAAAACCCCAAAAGTATTGCTACCGTTGGGGTTTTTGAATATTTCAAAAATGAAATGAGTCTTACATTCCCATACCACCCATACCACCCATACCGCCCATTCCTCCAGGCATACCAGCAGGCATTCCGCCAGCAGCATCTTTTTCCTCGGGTTTGTCAGCAATCATAGCTTCTGTAGTAACTAATAATCCA
>Ga0257121_1002852_pt1 | contig 11808 bp, 10 predicted proteins | sample SI106_100metaG_FD_190180 | JGI IMG/M metagenome (GOLD analysis project Ga0257121, IMG submission 190180) | Marine microbial communities from Saanich Inlet, British Columbia, Canada - SI106_100 | ecosystem: Environmental > Aquatic > Marine > Inlet | place: Canada: British Columbia | collected... | reverse complement strand
TTTCTGTAGGGTCTGGGATTAATTCATTTAAATGGTTATTCTCAATTCTTACTTATTTGATAATATTTATTGGAATAATAACCTCATTAAAAAGATTTTTAATAAAACCTAAATAGGATTAAAAAACACCTTTTAGGGGGTGTAACCTTCAAATAAAAGGCACTCACACATAGTTAGATTATTTTTTGTAATTTCCTGTATGAAACGCCTCTGGGTCAAATAAAGGAGAATGGACATGAGTAAAAATCCAACACCGATTATCGGAAAAAACTTTGATGTTTTTTTATCAGGTCTTGAAGATTCAAGTCAATTTAATCTTCAGCAGGCAAGGTTAATTCCATTTTATAAGCCAGGAGACGAGATGGCATTGACATCTATTTTATTATCTGGATTAAGATTGATTAAGGAGTTTAAAAAGTCTGTATTTAAAACGATTAATTTAAATGGCAGTGGAAAAATCCACATCTTTAGTGAAGTTGAATTTACTTTATTTAATAAGAGACGAGTAGATGGGTTAATTCTTATTGAAAGAGGTAAAAAGATAATTGATGGAGTTATTATTGAGGTTAAGAATAAAAATAATGAATTAGACCCAATCCAAATAGCAAACTACGTACAAATAGCTAAGGCATATAAAATTCCTAAAATTCTTACAATCTCAAATCAATTTGTTAATTTTCCAACTCAATCACCTGTTAGTGTAAAAACACCTAAATCTGTATCCTTATATCACTTTTCTTGGTCTTATCTCTTAACAATAGCTCATATTCTCTTGATTGATAACAAAACAAACATTTCTGATGAAGACCAAGTTGAGATAATGAAGGAAATTGTTAATTATTTTGAATCACCAAAATCTGGGATTTTAGGATTTACCCAAATGAAACCTGGATGGGTTAATGTTACTCAAAAAATTAATGCTGGTGCCTCACTTAAGTTAAATGATACAGATGTAGATGAGACTGTTTCCAGTTGGCTTGAAGAAGAAAGAGATATGGCTCTAATATTAAGCAGGCAACTTGGTCTGATGGTTAAATCAGGTATTATAAAGTATAAAACAGATATTAAAGCAAGAATTAACAATGAGAAGAGATGCCTTGTTAAAAATAAATATGTTGAAGCTAACCTTCAGATAGATGGTGCTGTTTCTGATATAGTTGTTAGGAGCAATTTTGGAAGAAAAAATGTTGTTTATTCAGTTTCGGTAAAACCACCTGAAGATAGAAAAACAAGGCCACAAATAACATGGCTTAAAAATCAAATTTTAAAATGTGAAAGGAAGAATCCAGAACTTTATAATCACATCAAAAATGGGTTGATGTTTGATATATCATTAAAATTTGTAAGCAAACCTCTTCGTGTCCCTATTAATGAGATTGAAGATGCATATGAAAAATTGTATGGTAGAGAAATCAAAAACTTTAATGTTATATATGTTAATTACCTTGGTAAAAAATTTGAAAGTAGGAAGCTCTTTGTTAACCACCTTGAAAGTGGATTAATTAATTTTTACGAAACAATAGTTCAGCATTTAAAAAATTGGGAAAAACCAGCACCAAAGATTAAATCTGCAGAGCTTCCAGAATAAATGAAACGCCTCTGGGTTAAATAAAGGAGAATGAAATGAAATATGTTGATTATGGTATCCTTATTATGGGGATTGCATCTTTAATTATCGGATGGATTGATAATACAAGTGCCCAACATCTTTTTAGTGGATTTGGAGTATTGATGATTACTTACAGTGGACTGAATATTCAGGAAAGATATAAAGACTAAATGAAACGCCTCTCTATAAAATAATGTTAAAAATTTCAATCTGTATATTTGTTTGTTTAATAATCTTTGTTTTTATTGTTTTTAGAATTACTCTAAAAGTAAAGCATAAATCACTTTACCCTCTGGTACCTAAAAAATACAATTTTGGGAAAAGACGTGATACTTTTTTAATGGCTATGGATATTATGTCTCAAAATAAATCTACTATTTTACTTGAAACTGGTGTGGCCAGGCATGGCCTAGAGTACTCAAAAAGTGATGGTGCATCAACAGTTATTTTTGGTCAATATGCGAAAAATAATGGGGCCAAACTTTATTCTGTTGATATAAACCATAATAATATTAAAGTTTGTCAAAAAAGTTTAGATGAAATGAATATTTCAAGTCACGTAGAATTAACAACTTCTGATTCAATAGAATATCTAAAAACATTTCCACATAAAGTTGATTTTCTTTATCTAGATAGCTATGATTATAATCGTTATAATTCTCAAATAATAAATGAAAGCCAAATGCATCATTTAAATGAAATAAAAGCTATTGAAAACAAGCTCCATCAATCATCAATTATATTAATTGATGATTGTAACCTTCCAGGAGGTGGTAAAGGAAAAAAAGCAATAAATTATTTACAGTCAAAAGGTTGGCAAATTTTAATAAGTAAATACCAAGTTTTGTTAAAAAAGTAATTCTAAAAAAAATCAAATGAAAAACCTCTGGGTCATATTATTTGTAATTCCTCTTTTTGCTCAAAATGAGTATGATATAACGCATCTCATTAAAAAAAATGGTCTATATATCAAAAAGTTTAGTGATGAGAAAGTGAATGGTGAAGTGTTCCAAATGTTTGGTGATATGAAAGCACCATTAGGAAAGATGAAAGATGGGAAAATGGATGGATTGTGGACTTGGTGGTATGAAAATGGACAGAAGAAAGAAGAAGGGACTTACAAGAATGGTAAAGAAGATGGATTAAGTACTCTTTGGTATGAGAATGGACAGAAAAAGTCTGAAGTAACTTATAAGGATGGGAAAAGAGATGGATTATGGACTGAATGGTTTGAGAATGGACAGAAAAGTGGTGAAATCACTTTAAAGGATGGGAAAGCAGATGGATTATTTACTCTATGGTATGAGAATGGTAGTAAAAAGTCTGAGAAAAAATATAAAGATGACCTTATTACTTCTGAAGTAGAGTGGAGTGAGGATGGAAAATTAAGTTCAGAAAAAGAACCTCAACAAAAATTTATTCCTTACGATGACCCACCTGTTGCGCTCTCACCTATAAGACCAAAATACTCTGAAATTGCCCAAGCAGCTGGAATTGAAGGAACAGTTGTGGTTCAGGTCTTTGTTAATGAAAAAGGTCGTGTAACGGAAACAGTCATTCTTAAAGGTATTCCTGATTCAGGATTAGATGAAGCTGCTATAGAAGCTATTGTAAAGGTAAAGTATAGACCTGCAAAAGCAAAAGGTAAGAAGGTTGGGGTTTGGATATCTATTCCAGTGGTTTTCAGGTTGTAATAACTAATCGTGAGATTATATAAATAGAATCCACTCGGCTAATCAAACAAAGTTTGATCTAGCCTCTTAGTATTCATACAGATTTTCACAGATACCAAAAATTTCTAAAAAATTTTATGTGCCAATACAGTATTCGGCTTACACGTGTGCTTGTGGACTAACTCTTTTAGTTGAGATTCATATACACAGTATTATAAACCTATATAATTAGTTACTCATCACTACACGTGACTCAACTATAGGGAGTCTATCCAGAGTAACTTAACAGAAGTCTGAAAAATTACTCAAGAATGTGTGTCCATCTTATATCACTTACCGTACCCCCGTCTTTATCAGTTCGTGGGTTAAGAATTAGGTTGAAAATTCTGTTTCTGTTTTGGTGGTTATAAATTAGTTAAATGAAAATGTGCGGCAGTAAATAGTTAAACAGTATTGAGGTTTATGGGGGAGAGACTATTTACTGCCACAAGATCTTCATTATGTAAATGATAAAACATAGGAGGCTTATCTTTTACATGGTTAGAAACTAATAAAGGGAAATTGATTAAATATTTAATTAATAATAATTAATTGTAAACGACTATTAAAAATTTTATTAGTGAATCTTAAGAAGTGTCACAGTCTGCCCTTGTGGATTCAATAAAAGGTTGAGAAAAGAGTAACTAAACAATACACTGGTAACCAATGCTTAAAAATTGCTCAATAATGTGTGTCCACCTCTTTTTCATCATTAATTATTAGTTCGTTTCTATTCGGAAGTAGTAAATTAACTCGATCTATTATAATCAGATTACGCTAGTTAATGAAAAAAATACTTTTTACAATATTAATTTACTTTAATATCATTTTTGGCATGTCAATTTTGGGTGAAAAAATTGTTGATGATGATACCCAGCTTAAACTTAAAGTAGCGATTGCTACGCGAATTGCAAACCCTCCAATTATAGATGGTGATTTAAGTGACAGAGCTTGGGAAAATGCAAAAATAATAACCGAATTTGTTCAGCATGAACCCTTTAATTTAGAAGCACCTACTGTTAAAAATGTAGCGAGAGTGTTATATGATGATAATTATTTATATATAGCTTTTGATAATTTCGATCCAAACCCAGAAAATATAATGGCTCGCCGTTCTCGTCGGGATGATTGGGAAGCTGGTTTTGGAAACAATTCAGATTGGGTTGGTATTGGAATTGATTCAAGGAATGATGATAAATCTGGATATTGGTTTGCTGTTAATGCGGCAGAAGTTCAGTTGGATGTAGCAATTTCTGGTAGCGGTGGTCATGGAGGTTTTGATAATAGTTGGAATGCTGTTTGGGATAGTGAAGTCTTATTTAATGATAATGGATGGACGGTTGAAATAAGGTTACCCTTTAATATTTTTGAATATAGTTCGTCAAAAGTACAAGAATGGGGCGCGAGTTTTCAAAGAGGGTATTATAATAATCAAGAAGAAATTCACTGGCCTGGAAGAGCACTTGGGGTACGTGGAATTGTTCCTCATTATGGAGTCTTGCAAGGGATAGAAGGGATTCCACAGCCAAAGAATATTGAGTTTGTACCTTATCTTTTATCAGGTCAAACAAATTCAAATGAAACAGAAAAAATTCAAAATGTTGGAATGGATGTTAGATATAATCTTAATTCGAGTAATATGTTAAATATGTCTTTCAATCCAGATTTTGGACAAGTAGAAGCAGATCCATCTGTACTTAACCTTTCAGCGTTTGAAACACGATTATCAGAGAAACGACCTTTCTTTGTTCAGGGAGCTAATTTTTTTAAGAGCAGATTCAATTTATTTAATTCTCGACGTATTGGCCGGGCTCCAGGGTTTTATGCTCCAGAATCAGGTAGTATCGTAGATAAGCCTGAGGCAACAACAATTTTAGGTTCAGCAAAATTAATGGGAAAAAGCGCCTCTGGACTTCGTTATGGCATTATTAATGCAGTGACTAATGAAGAGTATGGTCTCCTTGAATATGAAGAGGATGGGAATCTTAAAAAAAAGAAGTTCTTATTAGAGCCTTTTACAAACTACTTTGTTGGAAGAGTTGAAAAACCAATTATAAATGAATTATCTACAGTTGGCTTTATGGCAACAGACTTACGTCGCAAAGGAGAAACAAACCAATCAAGAGTCTTTAACTTGGATTGGCGTTTAAATTTTATGGATAATAGACTTTCGTTCGAGGGGCAAGCTGTAAATTCATTAGCCTCTAATAAGTCAGGTTATGGTGGCCGTTTTATCTTTACTTATCGTAATCCTGTTTGGTGGGAGATAAGGTCATGGGGGCAATCTGTGGATAAAAACTTCAATGTAAATGATATGGGTTTTCAAGAAAGAAATAATAATTGGTATGGTGGTTTTCATTTAGGAATAAGAAGAGATTATCCAAAAGGATATTTTTTAAATCAACGGTTATCACTTAAAGCAAGTACTGGTGGATTAAATGGGATAGGATTAATTACAAGAAAAAATATTGAAATTGAACAAAATAACAATTTTATAAATTACTGGGGATTAGGATGGTCACTTGAATTTAATCCAGAAACTTTTGAAGATGATGATACTTATAGAGATTCAAGAGCAGTAATAATTAAAGATGAGGGAAGACAATCATTTGACCTATGGTTTAGAACAGATCGCCGCAAAAGATTAATTCTTAGACCTCAATTTAATATTTCTAGGGGTGTAATAAGAGGTGTAGGTAAGGAGTATGGTCTTGAGCTAATACTTAAGCCCACAGATAATATTAATTTTTCTGTTAAGACTTCTAAAGAGGATAGACCTGAGTCAATGCAATGGGTGGGAATTGTAGAAGATGAAAATGGTGTTAATATTATTTACTCAAACATAAAGAGAGAACAAACAAATACTGAGTTAAGGTTAGATATAGCATTCTCCTCAAAAATGACATTTGAAGCTTATTATCAACCTTTCTCCGTTAAAATGGATTACACTGATTACAATCGTTTAGAAGAAGAAAAATCACTTAAAGTTAGTCCTTATCCTTATACGGGAAATAAAAATTTCAAGATAGATAATCAAGTAGGAACATTTGTATTTCGATGGGAATATTTACCTGGAAGTCTTTTTTATGCAGTCTACAACTTAAACGATAATAGTTATTATTCTGCTGAAGATTCAGAATGGAGTAATTCTAAATCAAATTCTCTATTTTTAAAGTTTGATTATTTCTTTCAACTTTAATTGATTATTTAGATAGATCAATTAATTCAATCTTGAGCCATTGCTATTGAAGACGATGCTAATAGTATTAATAGTAGTAGCATATAAGGTTTGAAAATTTTAAACATTTTATTCTCCTTTATTTGACCCAGAGGCGTTTCATGTAGTTTTTAAGCTTTTAAATTTTACCTTTTCGTCAATAGCTTTTTTCATATAATAGTCATCAATTACTCTTTGCTTCATTAATTCAAATTCAGTAGCTGTAATTGCTCCTGCATCTAAAGCTTTTTTCAAATCAAGTAATTCTTGACCTTTTGTTATATTAATTTCTAAATGTAATTCACCTTTTGCAGAATTAAGTGCCGCACAAGAGGTGAAAATAAATAGTGATAAAATTAATATTAACTTTTTCATCGTTATTTAACCTTCTTTATTTTTTTAACTATACGTTTTTTCTGTATATCTATATCCGATTCTTCATTAGCCATATCATCAATTATAATTATGTGTTCTTCTCCATTATCAGAAGTCCACTTCATTTCATTATCAGTTTCCTGGAATTTTGAGGCATCCACTGGCTTTCCATTCACAGTTACATTCATGATGGTATCTCCATCTACAATTTCTTTTTCAACCTTTACGTCCATTTTTTTTGCAGAACCAAACTTGGCAATGTCCCCATCATGATCACCGATAAAAACAAACCCATTTTTATCATGGTTACTTAAAGAGAATGGCGGTACCATAGAATTATGGTGTGAATCAATCAATTTGAATCCCAACCCTGCCACCAAAATTAGCGCCAGGTATTTCCAAGCCATTTCCAGTTTTTCTTTTGTATTCATTATGTGTTCCTTTTTTTAAGTAGTTAAATAGCTATTGGCTAGCCGAGGCTAAATCTAGCTCGATACGACAAGAAGGCGATTCGAAGATTTTACCTAAGCTACCAATAAACTTAATCAAATAGATATTGAAATTTCATAAAGTATTGACGGGTATTCAATCGGCCATCATTGATCGCATTCATAGATAATGTATTCACCGATTGATTCTGGGAAGATCCTATATAAAAAATGGTGAATGGACTCGTTTGGTAAGTCAACAAAGGTTGTACTGTAAATGAATGACTAAAATCATTATACTGGCCCAACAGCTTAAAACCGAACGATTCATTGAATTGATAATTGACACGTAAGGAAGCCAAATATCCGGAATAATATTCTTCTTTTCTATCTAATGTGGTCATCTGTTGTTGTTCATAGCGTGGACTAACTTTCAATTTATCTGTGAACTTTAATTCGCTTTGAACCCATAAAGAACTACTTTTTCCTTTTTTTGGCACATCCAAAGATCGTATAATTCTTTCACCATTATTTAGTCCGCCACTAAATGTGAGTGATTTACTAAATTGACTATTTATATTTAATCCTAAAGAATAGGTGTCTTCTATATCCGTTTTTTTAAATCGTTCAACAGGGTCATAGCTGTAATACATATTTATTCTTAACTGACGCGGCAAAGTGATATTCCCAAATAGGGTGATATATTTTCGCTTGATTTCTCCGTTATAATTTTTGATAATACCCGTATTAAATCCACCAACTGCTTTGGTTATAAATGATTTTGGAAATCCGAACCATACGCTTGACATATAAATGCGCTTATTATTATTACTTTGGATAAATCCATTTTCTGCTCGAAATGCTGGTGATTTATGATCATAACCTGCTTCGAGATTCCAGTTTTCGGTTTGACGACTCAATTCAATTTCTACTGCATTTCCAGTAAAAGATTCACCATCAAATGTGAAAGAATAATCCTCATCAAATCGATCATCAGAAACAACCAATGAATCCATTGGCTCTTTAGTATGACTAAACACAGTTTGAAATTCCAATTGATATATATCATTAAAACGGTAACGGGTATCAAGACCAAAGACAGACCCACTACCTTCATTATCAATCATTTGGCGATTCGTACCTAACAACCCGATAAAACTGCCTTCGCTCAATGACCGTTTATAACGAAAAATATTAGACAAACTTTTTTGACCCATGGCAGAATAACTGCGTTCTTCCCCAGGAATGATATAAGGGGAGTTTTCATCCATAGCAGAAAGTAATGCCCAAGTATTTTTTTGACCACGATTTATGATACGCCCTGCGGCAATGGGGTTATTGATGGATCGTGTATAAATGGTATTTATCCAAGTATCCATAAGGTCAGCCCCTTCATTGAAAAATGGCCGTTTTTCACGAAAGGATAATGCGAATGTGGTATTTACATCCACTTGATCCTCATCTGCTTCCACCTGGCTAAAATCAGGATTAACCGTGACTTCTACGGTGCGGTCAGAACTAAAACTATATTTGATTCCCAAAGAGGCTTCACCAAATGGATCGTTATCTTTAAGTGCGCCATCTACCAATTCTGAAGATTGAGAGCCGACAACAGTTGGTAAAAATTCTATACGCCCTTTTTGTTCAATGCCTTCAATCCCTTTCAAAGTGCCTAATTGACAGAGCCAACAAGGGTTGGAACGGTCAAACCCGCCCCAAACAATTTGAGACCTAATTTCACGAGGAAGGCTACGATAAAATGTTATTTTCCATTCTTGGATATCTTTTTTTGGAAATGATAAACTGGAGAATGGAATTGCCATTTCAACTTGATATCCCTCTTCAGTAATCTTTCCTTTTGATTCGTAAATAATGTCAAAAGATTCATCCTCATTGTCTCCCTTGTTCAGGGCATCGATTTGAATACCATATGGATTTGCACCAATCATTATAGCCGAATTGGCATCACCATATGTATCTAAAACAATAGCGACAAAATCATCGCCCCAAGCTTGATCTCTTTTTTGAAAAGAAGCGCGGATTTCATCAGGATCTGAATAGGCTGTAAAAGCTACATAAAGAAAATTTTTGTCATAAGTCAGTTTCACTTCAGTTTCGTCAGGTGGATTAATATTATCACCGGGCTGAAATTCTAAAAAATTGTTGGTGGTTGAAGCATTTTTCCAACCCTTATCATCAAGATCACCATCAATTACAATCAAATTTTCTGTTCGTGTAATCACAAATTCACGCGATTTCAATGCATCTGAATTTGCTGCAGATTTAAGGGGCCCCGCTCCCAGGATTCCTATGGAAGTAGCTAACACCATACCCAATAATTTTAGTTTCCCTTTTGTATACATCTTCTCTTTCGTTTATAAGGTTGTCTTTAAATAGATTAAAAAGATCTATTGTTTTTCTATTAATACTTTCTTTTGGATTTCCAATTCTTCCATAGCATCTTCGTCTTCGTCACCAAATTCAATGAATTTTATTTTTTTTGTTTTATTCATTGATGATTTATTTTTAAAAAACTCATTAAACAGACCGTCATCACCCATGGTCCAGTTATGTCCCACCATTTTGTAATCATGAGTATTCGTTGTGTTTTTAATATCGTAAATAAAATATTTTAAAGATTCATCCAGATAAACAGCTTTTCCTGTGGGGACAAATAAAATTAATTCTATACTCTGTTTCTGGTAAGGGTAATGGCTAGATATTTTAAAATACTGATCCAATTGTACATGCTCGGAATCTACAGAGTATTGATATAAAATATTCTCTACAGAACCTCTTGCCTCTTTGAAGGATCTTGCTGAAGCCCGTTTAATAATTTTTAAGTGATACTGAGAATCATGTGATCGAGCTACTCCCATTTCTACATTTGAAATAAGTTTATGCTCTCCATCTTCTGTCTCTACAACATTCAAATTCTTTTCATCCCAGTAGAAATTATCATGAGAAGTCAGAAATATTTTTAACGTGTCAGATTTCACATTCTCTAGTGTGGTCAGTTGTTCTATTCGGGAGTCTTTTGAAAAATGTGTTATGCCATAAATTCCAAAAAAGATCGTTATGGTGAGCCCCACCACCCATATTCCTAACAAAGAGCTCTTAAGTGCGCTGGATTGTTTCACCATATTAAAAAGCATTCGAACGCCAAGGTAGATTATTTGGAAAAGCGGGATACCTATAAATAGAATGAGAGCCAGAAAAACAAAGGTCCGGTACAATGGAAAATTCTCTAAAATAGAATTAAAGGTATTAGTTATTTCTTGAAATTCGTGTTCAACTCCAGAAAAACTCGCAATAATAAAAAAAGATACACCAATGGCGGCCGCAAAGCCTAGTATGAGAAAAATTATACCAATCAAGGGTTTAATGATTTTACCCAGTACGATAATAATGCGTTTAAAAACTTCGATAAAAAATCCAAAAATAGTACCTACGACAGCCAATATTTTTCGTACGATAGATTGGTTATTTTTATTTGTAACCGTATCTTCAATTTTTGAAGCCACAGCCCGGCCAATGGTTCCAGCCGTAACAGGTTCGCCATGCATTTCCAAATAATCAGATGCCCTATCTGCCAAAGGAGCAATAATCCATAGAATTAGATATACAAAAATTCCAAAGCCACCAATAAACATTGTCAATAAGAATCCCAAGCGAAATAAAAGAGGGTCCACATTAAAATAAGCGCCAAGTCCTCCACAAACACCTCCTATGATCTTTTCATCGGGATGGCGGAATACTTTACGTGTTTTTTGTTCTTTTACAAGCAGTTTTGGATTTTTTTCATCATTTTGACTCTCGTCATAATCTTCGGGCTTTCCCATGATTTCAATCACATTATCCACATTAGTCAGGGTGATTATACTAATCTTTTTTTCCTGAAAAATTTCGGCAATCCTGGATTCAATATCTGCAATAATTTCTTCTTGTCCATCAGACTTAGAGAAATAGGATCTAATGGTATTGAGATAATTTTGGAGTTGGGTGAAAGCATCTTCATCAACGTGAAAAATGATGCCACCCAAATTAATTGTGTTTGATTTCTTCATAGTTCTTTACGTTTTTTTTGTGGTTAATCGAACTGCCTTGAGCAAATTTTTCCATGACTCGTCCAGCTCCGATAAAAATACAATGCCTTCCGCTGTTACAGAATAATATTTCCGCGGAGGCCCTGATTTTGATTCTTCCCATCGGTAGGTCAGGTATTTTGAATTTTTTAACCGTGTGAGGAGGGGATAGAGTGTCCCCTCTACAACGATGAGTTTGGCCTTCTTCAACCGCGAAAGGATGTCCGAAGGATAGGCCTCTCCATTTTTAAGAATAGACAGAATGCAAAACTCTAAGACCCCTTTGCGCATTTGTGCTGTTGTATTTTCAATTTTCATAATAATTCGCTATAGTGCATTGCAATATTATATATTAAACCATGTACTATGCAATGCATAGTAA
>Ga0257121_1002851_pt1 | contig 11810 bp, 15 predicted proteins | sample SI106_100metaG_FD_190180 | JGI IMG/M metagenome (GOLD analysis project Ga0257121, IMG submission 190180) | Marine microbial communities from Saanich Inlet, British Columbia, Canada - SI106_100 | ecosystem: Environmental > Aquatic > Marine > Inlet | place: Canada: British Columbia | collected... | reverse complement strand
TCAAGCGCATGAAGGCGGGCATGCATATATGTGGTATGGAGGAGGCACTCCTTCTGACGTATCATCTATCACTGCAGGTATTACTGATATTGCAACTACAGGAACTGCTATTTCTGCATCATACGGCGGTGATGGCGGCGGCGGAGCTGGCGGCGGCGGAGCTGGCGGCGGTGGCGGCGGTGGCGCTGGGTAGTAGCTCTTTTAATCTTCAGCTTATTATTCCAATAGTGTTCCCTTATATTTTTGAAACTCAGTAATTATCAAAGAAGTAATGGATTCAATGCAAATATTTTTTCTGAGTCAATACAGTTAATTGAGAGTAAAGTTTTACCTGAATTAAACAAATAACAACATTAATTTCTTAGTATATATTACAGTAAAAAATTTAAAACAATAAAAAAATCGAGATTAATCATGAAAAATAAACTATTAATATTTTTGATACTATCATCTGTTATATTTCCATGGGGGAAAACTGGACATCGGGTAACCGGCGAAGTAGCTGAATCATATTTAAGTGAAAAAACAAAACAAGAAATTAAAAATATCCTTGTTGATTCGTCACTAGCTACAGCCAGTACATGGGCAGATGAGATGCGCTCAAATCCTGATTTTAAAATATATGATGTATGGCATTATGCAAATATACCTCTAGATACAGAGTACTCCGAGATTCAAGAATCTAAGAATGAAGATATTGTTCAAGCAATTAAGCTTTGTAAAAGTAAATTAAAAAGTTCAGATATCTCTAAAGAGGAAAAAGCTTTCTATCTTCGATACTTAATCCATTTCATTGGAGATATTCATCAACCTATGCATGTTGGAAGAGCAGAGGACAGAGGAGGTAACAGTATTAAGTTACAATGGTTTGGAAATCCCAGCAATTTACACAGAGTGTGGGATAGTGAAATGATTAATTCATATATGATGAGCTATACTGAGCTGGCCTTTCATTTAAATGCTAAGTTTGATAGTAAAGAAGTACAGATTCTTTCAGAAGATCAGTGGATATATGAATCACATCAACTGGTAAAAAAAATCTATGCCGAAACAAAAGATGGTGATTATATAGGATATGATTATATCTATCAAAATTTTGATCTTGTCAAGTCACAATTATTTATTGCCGGTGTTCGATTAGGATATACATTGAACAATATTTTTGACGAGTAATACATTTAAATATCTACTTGTTTTATAGGCTAAATCAAAATAAATAAAAAATGATATTTAATTAAAAAAGGCTGTAATAATTACAGCCTTTTTTAATTAACCGAAATAAACAATGAGGAATCAAAACAATAAAGTCAAACCCACTCCTGCAACGAAGACTTCTGCATCCAAGTAGTATCCTAAGCTTGAGTTCAGGTAAACATTTGAACTCTCTCTAAATGGGCTTAGCATTCCGAATTGTAAAGTTGTATCACCATCACCCTCATCAGGGAAAGTTTTTCCTACACCTACATACATTGAATTTGCAGATAATGCAAAGTCATCGTTAAAGAAGAAATTCGCAGATAATGCAAAGTCAGTAGAAGCACTATCGTCTTCTCCACCATAATCAGTGTACAGAATTGCTCCTCCGACTAAAAGATTCTCATATATAAATTGACCATATGTGAATTCAAACATAGTTACTGCATCTCCTTCGCTAGCCTTAAATAGTGCAAACTCACCATCTATTGCTTGTACACCCTTACTAAACTGTCCAAAAGCTAGTGAAGTAAGCATGGTAAATACTAAAAATAAATATCTCATGTAACCTCCTTTTTTTTCCTAATAAATAAAATATAGTTAATTTTTTGAAATAAACTCAAAATTATTGATTTTTTATAAAAAAAATCTATGCCGAAACAAAAGATGGTGATTATATAGGATATGATTATATCTATCAAAATTTTGATCTTGTCAAGTCACAATTATTTATTGCCGGTGTTCGATTAGGATATACATTGAACAATATTTTTGACGAGTAATACATTTAAATATCTACTTGTTTTATAGGCTAAATCAAAATAAATAAAAAATGATATTTAATTATTGTGAAAATGTATTATCACATTGATTTTTTGGCTACACCTAATCTTTTTTCAAGATAGTCAATTATTTTAGCAGCGATATTTATTTTATTAATTTCTTCAATACCTCTTAGGCCGGGAGAGCTATTAACCTCCAAGACTTTTGGTCCATCAGATGAACGTAAAATATCTACACCTGCAATGCTTAATCCCATAGCTTTTGCAGCTCTTTTTGCAATTTTTATTTCTTCTATTGTAGGTTTAATTTTACTTGCTTTACCTCCCGCATGAAGATTAGATCGAAAATCTTCTGTTGATGCTGATCGCATCATACTTGCTACGACCTTTCTTCCTATAACAAACAAACGTAAATCAGAGCCCTTTGCATCTTTTACAAAATCTTGTACAATAAAAGGTGCATGAAGTTGTTGAAATGCACTAATAACACTTGAGGCTGCTTTTTTAGTTTCAGCTAGAATAACTCCTTTCCCTTGAGAACTTTCAAGAAGTTTAACGACTAAGGGCGCTCCACTGGTCAAATCAATTATATGATTTGTATCATGAGGTGAATTTGCAAAAGCAGTATTAGGCATAGGGATTCTATTAAGCACTAGAGCTTGATGAGCTGCTAGCTTATCTCTAGAAACCCCAATAGACATTGAAGAGTTTAAGCAATATGTCCCCATTGCCTCAAATTGTCTTACTATAGCCATTCCATATCGAGAAATTGAGGGACCTATTCGAGGAATAATCGCATCATAATGCGGTAGCACCTTTCCATTATAGTGTACTTCAGGATTATCAGATTCAATGTTTAAATAACATCGTTTTGTGTTAAGTATTTCACAATGATGACCATTTTTTTCTGCTGCCTTAATAATTTTTAAATTTGAATAATTATTAGGTTCCATACTCAATATCCCAATTCTTAAGTTTCTCCTATAGCCATAATTTTTAACAAGCTTATACAAATTATAGTCCAGAATTTTTTGTAAGAAGCTTTTATCTGGCGAGACTCGAAAACCATCAAGAGCATTTCTACCAATGATCATTTTATACTTCATATTTTCTCTATTAGTCAGAGTAATAGGTATTTTTTTTGTCACATTTCCAATAGCGATTTCTGTTTCTATTACGAACCGAAGCTCTGAGATGCCATTAGAAGACATAATCTTGACCCGATCAATTACTTTTGCAGAGCAAAAAACTGAAAATCTTTCATCGGATACAATTGGATTAACTCCGAATCGAACCATTTGGTTTTTTTCGTCACCAAAAACTTGAATATTAAATGCATGTAGGGCTGATGTATCTGCACCGGTATCTGTCTTTGCAATAATCGCTGGCAGATTTAGTTCTGGAAGACTAACCCATTCTTCCCATCCTACAAAATTATTCTTTTTCATAAGTAGATTATATATGATTTTTTTAAAAAAGTCATATATAATTTTTGTAAATTTGAGTATGAAAGAATGTCAATTTTGTGAAGAAAAAATAAAAGACGAAGCAGTAAAATGTCAATTTTGTGGCGAGTGGCTTGATGATAAAACAAATGAAGTTGTTGAGATATCGGACAGGTTTGCTAGAGAAAATAAAGCAAGAGAACAAGGCGGTATTATAGGTTCATATAAAATATATTTTTTATATAAACTCCGATATCAAACCTTTGATTGGAAAACAAGAGAAAGTCGAAAAGGATTTTGGATGTTTTCATTGTATTATTTTTTGACTGTTTTGATTGGAACACCTTTAACACTCGGCCTTATATTAATACCACTACTTGCCCTATATTTAATACACAATTGTATTTCTCTACCTATAAGAAGATTACACGATTGTGGTAGGAGTGGTTGGTGGATACTCATAGGTATTATTCCATATCTTGGACAGCTTATTTTAATCATATTTTTTATTCAATCTGGAGACTTTGAAGAAAATGAATATGGGTCAGTGCCAATTGATTAGTATATTTATGTTACATGATAACTAGAATTTTATATACAGTCAGTATATTACTTTCAATACCATTGATAGCAATGACATTCACCGATGAAGTAAGCTGGTCTTTTTTTGATTTTATAATTATGGGGACAATGCTTACAATAGCTGGTTCATTAATCGAAATAACGCTCAACAAGTTTAAAACTTCCAAATATAGAATAGTATTTACAGGAATTATTGTAATAATATTCTTACTTATTTGGGCCGAACTTGGGGTGGGAATATTTGGAACTAGATTTGCAGGTGATTAAGCAGTTTTTTCAGTTATTTATTTTTTTGTGTTGGAGTTGTAATTGCATGGTCAAAAGATTTTGCAGATAAAAGTAGGGATGTTCAAAGGACTCTTAACAAATCAAATAGTGATCTTTTCATTGAGGATAATACTGATATGGAAAAAAATAATACCCCAACTGAATCTGGAGATTATTTGATTGGTGGAGATGATGAAGATTTCTAAATATTTAGAGCTCCAACTTACTATCAAGTGATAAAAAAAGGCTGTAATAATTACAGCCTTTTTTATAAAATAAAATGTATTCAATAATGAGCTAGAACAAGAGTATTAAACCTACTCCAAGCGAGAAAAGCTCGCTATCTAAGCCATATGATACATTAGGATTAAGGTATACATTGGAACTTTCTTTAAACGGATTAAGCATTCCCGCCCCAATTGTTAATGAACCATCACCTTCTTCTGGAATATCATATCCACCACCAACATATATATTATCTCTTACGAAATAATCTACGCCAATCATTATATTTGTCGCTTCATTTGCGTATTTCAAATTACCTTTAACTAGTAAATTTTCTTTAAGAAATTTACCATATGTTAAATCTAAATTGGTCGTTGTTTCTCCTTTGGTACATTCATCGTCATCCTCACCACACCCTATATCTGCTGTAGCTGATACACTTAGGGATCCACCCATTAGTGTTGTTCCTACTTCAAATTGTCCAAATGCTAGTGACGTAAGCATAGTAAATACCAAAAATAAATACTTCATATAATCTCCTTTTTTAAATGATCAATAATCAAATATAGTAGATTTAATTAATAAAAAGTTTAAAATTTTTATATTAAATCGATAAAGTAGTTTTTAAGAATTAGTAATTAAAACTTATTAATGTGTTAATATATGGTGCCAATAATTAATTTCTCTTGAATGAAAACATACGAAATAGAATTAAATAGTATAACGAAAAGATTGCCAAAATATCTACATAAGTATATTGTAAAGCAACCTTATGATAATTACACAGCTCAAAATCAAGCTGTTTGGAGATATGTTATGAGATCAAGTGTTGATTTTTTGCAACATGTTTCATATGGTGATTTTGTAGATGATTTAAAAAAGACAGGCATTGCGATTGATGATATTCCTAGAATGGAAGGCATGAATCGTATTTTAAAAAATATTGGATGGGCTGCAGTTGCGGTTGACGGATTTATACCTCCATCAATTTTTATGGAATTTCAGGCAAATAACGTGCTTGTAATTTCTGCAGAAATTCGTACAATAAAGCACATAGACTATACTCCTGCTCCAGATATAATTCATGAATCAGCAGGTCATGCTCCAATAATTGCTGATCCTGAATATGCTACATATTTGAAACGATTTGGTGAAATTGGTTGCAAAGCTTTTTCAAAACCACAAGATGATAAGCTTTTCCATGCAATACGTGAATTATCAACTATAAAAGAAAATCCAAATTCATCTGAAAAATCTATTAAAGAGTCATCAGAATTAGTTGAGTTTTTACAGAGTAATATGGGCGAACTTTCAGAAATGGCTAAAATTAGAAATCTTCATTGGTGGACTGTTGAGTATGGATTAATTGGGAATATTGAAAACCCAAAGGTTTATGGTGCTGGGTTACTTTCATCTATTAAAGAAAGTAAAGATTGTTTAAATAAATCGTTATCCAAATTACCATACAATGTTAATGTAGCTGAAGTTAATTTTGACATTACTACGCCACAGCCACAACTATTTATTACTCCATCTTTTAAATTTCTAAGTGAAGTTTTGGAGCAGTTTGTTAGTAAAATGTCATTTAAGATAGGCGGCTTGAAAGGAATTCAAAATGCTATTGACTCAGAAAAAATTGGGACTATTGAATTAAGTTCAGGGGTACAGATATCAGGTATTTTTTCTAATGTTATTTCTTGTAATGGTAACCCTGTTTATTTTCAAACATCAAACCCTACAGCTTTGTATGTGAATGGTGTAGAAATTCCTAATCATGGAACCGAGTATCACAAAGATGGATTTGGAAGTCCAATAGGACGTCTTTCTTTCTATCCCGCCCTATCATTAGAAGAATGCTCAGAAGAAGATTTAGATGTGATGGGAATCATTGTCAACAAAGAGGTTGATATTTTTTTTGAAGGAGGAATTCATGTTTCAGGCAAACTAATAAATAAGGTGTATTATCCTGATAATAAGTACAGAAGGCTCAGAATGCTTTCATTTGAAGACTGTACGGTCACACATAGTGTAGACTCTCAAAACCAGGCAACATTATTCCAACCAGATTGGGGTACATATGACATGGTATTGGGAGAGAAAATCACATCTGCTTTTTGTGGTCCAGCTTCCTATGATTCTTTTGAAGATGATGGAATTATTTTATCTAAAAAACCACCTCAAATTGAATATTCTGATAAACAAAAATTGCTTCATAATTTATACAAACAAGTAAGAATTATGAGAAACAAAAATGATATCAAAGTTGATATTTTACAAGATATTTTTCTAAAAATAAGAAAGGATTTTTCTGGTGAATGGTTATTGGTTCTTGAAATATATGAACTGTTATATAAATCAAATTTGTCTTTTGAAAAAGAATTGTTAAAGTATTTAGAATTTTTAAAAGAAAATATTCAAATTTCAAACCTGATATCAACAGGCTTAAAATTAATTCAATAAATTAAAAATATGAAAGGCGATTGAATGAATTTTTTTATCAATTTTTTTTTAACAATATTTATTTCTTCATATCCAGTTTTGGCAGAAAATTGTCCTATACCTAATTTGATGCCATTAGTAAAAAAGGTTTTAAAATCTGATGCTAGAAAAAAAATAGTTAAAAAAGTCATCAAAGAAGATGTAGTTAAAGCTGCAATCGAAAAAACTATTGAAGCAGTAGAAGAAAACAACGTAGATGACGAAAAAATAAAGAGGACTATTTGGGTAGGCCTTTTTTCCTATTAGTAGATACAATCAAAATTAACTATGTTGATTAATAATAAGAAAAAGGAGAATGACATGAATGACAAAGAAAAGAAAGTCAGAAAGTTTTTATCTAAGCAGATACAACAGTTAAATAATATAGTAGCTGATTTGGACACAGTGATCACTGATATGGGCACTGAGTTTTATAGAGTAAGTATATTCGGCTCAGCAAGAATAAAGCCGGACACAAAAGAATATAAGGAAGTATATATATTAGCTAAAGAATTGGCAGAGAGCGGTGCAGATATAGTTACTGGCGGAGGACCAGGCTTGATGGAAGCTGCAAATGCAGGTGCCAAAGAAGGTAGTTCATCAAAATCAAAATCATACGGGCTTAGCATTGAACTTCCTTTTGAAGATATTCCAAATGAACATGTAGATGTAAGATATCATCACAAAAGATTTTCTTCTCGTTTAGACGAATTTCTCCGCATAAGTCATGCTGTTGTTGTTACCCCTGGAGGAATTGGTACGCTTCTTGAGTTATTATATACTTGGCAGTTGATTCAGGTAAACCATATTTCAGCAAGGCCAGTAATTCTAGTTGGTGATATGTGGAACGGTTTTCTGGACTGGGTTAAATCAGAACCATTACAAGCACAGTTACTTGATAAAGCTGATTTTGATAATATTATTATCGTAAAAGATGTTCACGATGTAACTAAGTTGCTGAAACCAGAGATAAAAAAATTCTATATAGAAAAGTTTAAATCTTAAAACAGAGAGGACTACTTCGGTAGTCCTTTTTTTTGTAGATTTATAACAATGAAATTATTTTTAACATCCCTTTTAATGGCAAGTAATCTTTTTGCTCATGAGCTTTCAAAATCTGATCAAGCTGAGTTTGTAGACGGCAGTTTTTTAGACTTTATATATTTGGGAGCCAAGCATATGGTCACAGGCTATGATCATATACTATTTTTAGTGGGTGTAATTTTTTTCTTAACAAAACTTCCTGACATTATAAAATTTGTTACTGCGTTCACTATCGGACATAGTATCACTCTTATCTTTGCTACTTTTTATAAGATTACCGCAAATTATTATTTGATTGATGCTGTTATTGCATTTAGTGTGATATATAAAGGATTTGAAAATTTAGATGGCTTTAAAAAAGTATTATCCAGAAATGCCCCTAATTTGATTCTCATGGTTTTCCTCTTTGGATTAATTCATGGGTTTGGATTGTCTACTCGTTTGCAGCAATTGCATTTAAATGAAGACAGTCTATTATTATCAATTCTTTCGTTCAATCTTGGTGTAGAATTTGGGCAAATAGCCGCACTTCTAGTAGCATATCCTATTATTCTAATACTTCGAGGAGATGCATTTAAAAAAATATCTACTATGGTCAATTGGGGATTAGTGATTTGTGGTATAGTTTTATTAGTATATCAGCTTAATGGATACTTTACAGACACTCATCATGAAGAAGATCATTCTGTTCAGGTGGAAGTGCATGAACATAATACCGAGGTACATTCTCATGAGGATAGTGAATCACATTCGCATGATGGTGAAAATACTCACCAACACTAAGCACTATTTATTTTTCTATATATTTTAATGCCCAATCGTTGAGATGATTAAAGATAGGCATAAGAGAATCACCTTTTTTGGTAAGGCTATATTCAACTCTTGGTGGAATTTCAGCAAAAATCTTACGATTAAGAATTTCATTTTTTTCTAAATCTCTTAATTCACGCGTAAGCATATTTTTACTAATTCCATCAATACTACGATCTAAAATTCCAAAACGATTAATTCCCTGTGAAATTCTCATAAGGATGATAGGACGCCATTTACCACCAATCATTGACATGGAATAGGTAATAGGGCAGCTTGTTTGACTGCAAGTAGAATCTTTTTCACAACAATTTTTTTCGTTTTCCATTATAATAGTCCTTTTTATCTAACTAGATTAAAAAATAGTGCCTACTTGTTAAAATAAATATTACTCAATAAATTTAGTTTAATTAAAAGCAAGGAGCAATAATGAATACAAAAAAAGAACCATATTTAGTTAAGGGAAAAAAAGATAAGAATTATGCTTGGTGTGCATGTGCTGAGTCTTCAAACCAACCATTTTGTGATGGAAGTCATGCTAAAACAGATAAACAGCCAATTGTTTTCAAAGCAGAAAAAGATGGAGATATGCATTTATGTAGTTGCAAACAATCAACAAATGCACCATATTGTGATGGTACACACTTAAGCTTATAAATTCTAAGGAGATAATCTATATGAATAAATTATTAGACTGCGATTGTAGTCACTATAAAGGATCTGTGTTAATGGTAATGCGATTATTTTTAGCATTTATTTTTATTAAAGCAGGGATGGGGAAACTACCAATCGTAGGAGGAGAAGGCTTAACCAATGCCTTGCCACTGTTCTTGGTATATCTTGTGGTTTTATTTGAAATTTTAGGTGGACTATTTATGCTTGTTGGTATCAAATATGCATCATTAACCCGCTTGGGAGCATTGATGATTGGTATTGTAATGATTGGAGCAACTTATATGCATTATGGAGTGTGGGGCGATGCTTTTGGCTCTAAAAATGTAATGTATCCTTTATCACTACTATTGATGTGTCTTATATTTATAACAGACGAAAATTAGCATGAATAAAAATCTATCTATTTTTGCTACGGCATTATTACTATCCAGTGTTTATTTCTATAACGCTGCTAATACGTTTGATATTCCTGATGCAATCCTAGTGTATAATGAAAACCCTTCATTCACCAAAGAAACGATTACTCCAGCAGATTTTGAAGGAGCGGGGGTCACTCTTTTTGGTGCGTCTTGGTGTGGATATTGTCAATCTGCCAAAGCGCTGTTAAATGAAAAAGGAATTCCTTTTGTAGAAATTGATATCGAAAACAACAACATTCCAAGAGAAACACTTGCGAAATATGGTGTATCTAAAACGATACCTCAAATCTTTGTTGATGGAGTACCTATTGGTGGATCGGATGCATTAAAAGCTATTTTTAGCGTAGAGATATAAATGAAAAATGGGTTTTTAATTGGTCTGTGTTCAACAATGATAATATCTTGTGCTGGATCTTTCAATAATCAGGTAATACAAGCCGATAAAGCTATACCTGTCACATCTACTAGGTTAATTGCTACCAACACTACTCGTATCATCGATTCAGAGTTAATTAGCATATTTGCTGCAAGAGAGGTAGGAGAAATAGTGAACCTTCAATCGGGCGTAGATAATGGACGTGTTAGAGGGGGGAGAAGCGGTGAAATACTATACTATTTAGACGGTGTTCCTGTCAAAGATTTATATAGTGGTGGTAATTTTATAGAAAGCGATAATCAGCGATCATTGAACGAAGCTGCCATTATGAATGATATTAACTCCAATCACAGTAATTCTTCTTCAGCATACTATGATCGTATACGTGTATACAGAAGTAGTCGTGGTCATTAAGTAAGAATTTTTTATAGTTTTTCTATCCATGAACCCTCATGAATATACAGTGTAGGATACTAGCCAATTTGTTGTAAGTTCCCTCTTCTATGGTAATAACAAAATAAAATTATATGTCTTTCGATAAACTTGGTTTGTATGAACCTATTCTCAAAGCTCTAAAACAAAAAGGCTATAAAGAGCCTTCTCCAATTCAAGCAAAAGCTATCCCTGCAATACTTGAAAAAAGAGATGTGATGGCTGCAGCGCAGACTGGTACTGGAAAAACAGCAAGTTTTATATTACCAATTTTACATATGCTATCTAATCCTAAGCATACATTTAAAGGGCATGTAATAAGAGCATTAGTTGTAACGCCTACTAGAGAATTGGCAGCTCAAGTAAGAGAAAGCGCTGTTACTTATGGACGAAATCTTAATTTAAAATCTACAGCTATCTACGGAGGAACTTCTGTTCGCAATCAAAAGAAAGTACTAAGACAGGGTGTTGATATTTTAGTCGCCACTCCTGGTAGATTGCTCGATTTATATAATCAAAAATCAATAGATTTTAGCAAAGTAGAAGTGTTGGTATTAGATGAAGCTGATCAGATGTTAGATATGGGCTTTATTAATGATATCAAAAAAATTATGAGACTATTACCAGATAGACGACAAAATTTAATGTTTACAGCAACCTTTTCTGATCCCTTTAGAGCGCTAGCAAACAAGTTTTCCTATAACCCATTAGAGATTTCAGTAACAAGAGACAATGAAACCGCTGAAAATATTGAACACTATATTCATCCTGTAGATACATCTAGAAAATCAGAATTATTGGTTCATCTTATAAAGAAGGAAAAATGGAAGCAAGCCTTGGTATTCACCAGAACTAAGCATGGGGCTAATAGATTGACAAAAAAACTCATCCAAGCACATATCCCCGCAGTTGCTATCCATGGAAATAAAACACAAAATTATAGAACAAGAGCTTTAGATGACTTTAAAAAGAATCGCGTAAAGATATTAGTTGCAACAGATGTAGCAGCGCGTGGAATTGATATTAAAAATATGAACCAGGTAATTAATTTTGATCTCCCTACTGTAGCAAAAGACTATGT
>Ga0257121_1002849_pt1 | contig 11815 bp, 6 predicted proteins | sample SI106_100metaG_FD_190180 | JGI IMG/M metagenome (GOLD analysis project Ga0257121, IMG submission 190180) | Marine microbial communities from Saanich Inlet, British Columbia, Canada - SI106_100 | ecosystem: Environmental > Aquatic > Marine > Inlet | place: Canada: British Columbia | collected... | reverse complement strand
AGTTCATCTACCTTGGAGGAGCATATTTCACTAATTGTTATATGGATGAAATTCGTATAACAAAAGGTGTTGCTCGTTACACGGCCGCGTTTACACCTCCCACCGGACCATTTAAGGGAGCCACGGAAACAGATGTTAAGTATATAGGTCAGGTTGGCGGTTGGGATGACGCAGATGTTGACTACGGAATAAAAAAACTTTCCAGTACCGAGCTGTCGGTCAAAAAAATGTCAACCGACGTTCCCGATAGACTTTATGTCAACGTCCAGAAGCTGGGCGCTATTGGGCAGGGAGTTGGTTTTAATCAGATTTTTACGGGCGATGGAACAACCACTAATTACTTGCTTACCGATTCGGTACCGAACACACAAGATTTGCTAGTTTCTGTGGAAGGGCTTATACAGACGCCGAATATTGACTATACCATAGCTGGAAACACAGGGGTTTCGTTTACGACAGGTGTTACGAGTGGAAACGAAATTAGTCTGCGCTATTTAGCTTTAGGGCCAAGTGGCGCGACAGGTCCGTCAGGGGCCGGAGCAGGAATAAGTTATTCTCAGGATATATTCACTGGAAACGGAGTCGTGTCGGGGTTCTCAATGGGGAGAACAGTTTCTAACATTCTAGAAACTACCGTATTTGTAAATGGGTTAGCGCAAATATCCGACTCCAACTATTTTGTAAATGGAACTGGTTTAACTTTTGCTTCTGGTGATATAGCCAGCGGCGATTTAATTATGGTGAGGCATGTATACTAATGAAACTACCTAAATCCGGGAATTAAAAAAAACAAAACGAAAGTGTAATAAAAGTTAAGGAATGGCAACGGAAATTAAAAGATTAAGGCCGGAAAGCATAAGGACAACGGGAGCGTCAGCTAACGATGTGTTAGTGGTTAGCGGTGGCCAAACCGCATTCGTTAACGAATTGTTTGTTTCGGGGCTTAATATAGGAACTTCTTCTTCTATTGCTGGAGCGAAATTACAGGTAGTTGGGGATATTGAGATATCGGGAAGCATATTTCAAAGCGGCGATTTATTTTCCGCTTCGGATACTGGGTTAGCGGCCAATCTTGTCACAACTGGTCAATCATTATTATCAGACATTAGTACTGTTTCGGGCTTGATTACTAGCAATGATTCCGAAATCGCGGCTTTACAGACAGCGACTGGAAGCCTACAGACTCAATTAACGGCTAACGATGGAGACATTTCCACAAACGCAGGAAATATTTCCACGAACACTTCGAATATTTCCACGAACACTTCGAATATCTCCACGAATGCAAGTAATCTGGTAATAACAGGTCAAACATTAACAACAAATATAAACACAGTTTCTGGTTTAATAACTGATAACGATGCAGAGCTTAACGCTCTGAGAACTGCTACCGGAAGCTTGCAGACTCAAGTAACAGCTAATGACGGAGATATTTCCACAAACGCAGGAAATATTTCAACGAACACTTCGAATATTTCTACGAACACTTCGAATATTAGCACAAATACTAGTAACATTTCGACCAACTCTTCGAATATTTCCACTAATACAAGTAATCTAGCGACAACAGGCCAAACACTACAGAGCCAAATAACGAGTAATGATAGTGATATTAGTACAAACGCTAGTAATATATCAAATAATACTAGTAACATTTCTACTAATACATCAAATATTTCGACGAACACAAGTAACATTTCGACCAATTCGTCAAATATTTCTACCAACGCTAGCAATCTAGTTACTACGGGTCAGACGTTACAGACTCAAATAACTAGTAATGATGGAGACATCACAAGTCTAACGAGCAACCTCGTAACAACTGGTCAGACTTTACAAGCTCAAGTCACTTCTCTACAAACAGCTACCGGAACCTTAAACTCTACAACAGTAAAAACCACTACAAATCAAACTGTAGCTGGCAACAAAACTTTTACTGATTTAGTGACCATTAATAACTTAACTGTTACTGGAACAGAAACCATAGTAAGCACCGCTAACTTAAATGTTAAAGACAACATTATATTGATAAACAGTGGCGAAGCTGGGGCGGGGATTAGTTTAGTGTCCGGAGGTTTAGAGATAGATAGAGGTAGCGCGACTAATGCAAATATTTTATTTAATGATTCAACCGACCAATTTGAATTAAACTTCCCTATAGCCACAGAGGGCAATTTGGTTGCGACTGCGCCAAACTTAATCTCCACGGGTCAAACGTTACAGACGCAAATTACTAGCAATGACGGGGATATATCAACTTTAACCAGTAATCTAGTTACTACGGGACAAACACTCCAGACGCAGATAACGTCTAACGATTCGGATATTTCAACCCTAACGAGTAATCTGTCAACAACTGATAGTAATCTTGTAACGACAGGTCAAACTTTACAAACTCAAATTACCTCTAACGATGGAGATATCTCCACGAACGCAGGAAATATTTCAACGAACACTTCGAATATTTCCACGAACACTTCGAATATTTCAACGAATACCTCGAGTATTTCTACTAATGCAAGTAACCTTGTAACAACGGGCCAAACCCTGCAAACGCAAATTACAAGCAATGACTCGGACATCTCTACGTTAACAAGCAATTTAACATCAACCGGCTCTACCCTTGATGCAAAAATTGATACATTAAGTGGAATTGTCGCACTAGACAGCGAAACGGGAGATCATGTCACGACAAGCATGACCGGGGGGTTTGCTACTAAAACTATTCACGAAAGTTTTTCGCAAGGTTTAAACGTTGGCACAAGTACGACATTAGGAGGCAGGAAGCTTCACGTTGTTGGGGATATAGAAATTTCTGGTACGATTTTCCAAAGCGGCAGTAAATTCGAAGGAGGAGGCGGCGGCGGAGGTGGAGGCGGCGCTGGTGGAGTTGGGGATTTAACTTCTGACGTATATGCTGGGGATGGAACAACGACCGGTTACGCTTTATCGATTGCTCCTACTGGCGTTAATAGTGTTTTGGTTAGCGTCGGAGGCATTATACAAACCCCTACTACGAACTATGTTGTTGCAGGAAGCAGCCTTAATTTCTCTAGCCCTCCTCCGACAGGAACAGAAATAGAAATAAGAAATTTAAATTACGCAGCTGGGTACGTTACAACTGCAGTAACAAATACGTTAGACGCGAAGATAGACACTTTAAGCGGTGTTGTTGCGCTGGACAGCGAGACAGGAAACCACGTTACTACAAGTATGACGGGTAATCTTATTGACACGTCGATGACTGGAAGCTTTGCATCTGACGCAGATATAACTACGTTGACAACTAATCTTGTCACTACGGGACAGACTTTACAAACGCAGATCACGTCAAACGATTCGGATATCTCGACATTGACGACCAACGTAGCTTCAACAGGATCTACTCTCGATGCAAAAATCGACACATTAAGTGGAGCGGTCGTTTTAGATAGCGAAACCGGAGCGTTTGGCAATATGTCACCGACTTCGATAAACTCGAATTTAATACCGGACGGAAGCGGTACAAGAAGTTTGGGTAGCGCGGCGAATCCTTGGGATGATTTATTCGTTTCTTCTGGAACGATAAATATCGGAGGAAAAACAATTTCTCTTACCGAAAGCGGAATATCGTTTAACTCAGACATTTCTATTGATGGAACTATTTTTCAAAGTGGTGCGGTATTCGAAGGTGGCGGAGGCGGAGGTGGAAGTTCGACCTTCGTAGGGTTAAGCGACACTCCGGGAAGTTTTACAGCTAACAAATACGTAAGAGTCAATTCTGCGGGTAACGCTTTAGAATATACAGAAAATATCGGAGGAATAAATACAACTGACATATTTACTGGAGACGGGTCAGCTTCCGGGTTTGCTATTAGCTCTACTGTAACCTCTACTAAAGATTTACTTGTTTCTATAAACGGAATATTACAAAGACCTGACACTGATTATACACTAGCTGGAACAACTGGGTTATTTTTCAATACTGGGGTCACTAGCGGGTATTTTATTGAGGCTAGGCATATAGTAGGGGTGAGCGGAGCGGCTGGACCGTCTGGAGCGGCTGGAGCGGCTGGAGCGGCTGGACCGTCTGGAGCAGATGGGGCAGCTGCGTCTGGTTGGGCTGCGACAGATCAAGGTTATTTCACCGGCTTTAATCTCGCTGGCACAGCAACAGGAATCGTTCAGAACGCCAGTGGTTCTGTTGCGGGGCTCGATCTCGCCGATAATAAGTGGGATGTTTCAATTGTTGAAGAATCTGATTCTCAAGCAATAACTGGTGACGCGAATTGGAGTAGCGTGAAACTTCTGCTGCCAGTCGACGGAACAAATGACGCTACCACCACTACCGATAGCAGCTCAAACGCTCATACCGTAACTCTTTCGAATGGGGCTAAAATTTCTACAACTAAAAGTAAGTGGGGCGGTTCCAGCCTTTTCCTTGATGGAACCAATGATTATGGAGAGGTCGCTTACGATGCTGATTTTGATTTTGGGAATGCCGATTTCACTGTCGAACTTTGGTATTATCCCCTTTCTCAACAATCCGACTCATACATAATAGCAGTCAATGATAACTCTAGTTCGAGCGCTTATGCGCAGGCGGTTATAGAGGGGGTTTCGCTGGGTTCGGGAATGAAAATCGAAGGGGGTAGTTATGACAGTGGTATGAAATGGACTGCTTATAGTTCTGAAATAGCCTTAAATACTTGGCATCATTTAGCCTATGTCCGCTACAATAACAAAGTCTACATGTACGTAAATGGTACCGCTACTGATTCTGGTACCGCGATAGGATCCCTTAGAAATAATAGTACTTCGGTTCTTATCGGAAAGAGAATATACGGAACGTATACCAACGCCTACTTAGATGATATTCGTATTACAAAAGGGTTAGCTCGTTATACTGCTAATTTTACGCCACCTACTGAGGCGTTTGGCACGGTAATTAATACTGTAGACACTAAATACATCAGTCAAATTGGCGGATGGGATGACACTGATGTCGATTACGGAATCAAGAAGATTTCCAATTCGGAACTTTCCATTAAGAAGATGGGGGCGGATGTTACGGCTCGCCCTATTGATCGTCTTTATGTCAACGTCCAGAAGTTAGGCGCTATTGGACAAGGAATTGCGTTCGAACAACTTTATACTGGAGACGGTTCTACAACCGCATTTACTTTGCCCTCTTCTGTTTCGAGCGCTAGGGATTTAATGGTGTCTGTGGAGGGTTTGGTGCAGATTCCGACCGTAGACTATAGCGTTTCCACTACTACCTTAACTTTTACAACCGGAGTAACAAGCGGCAACTTAGTAGATGCAAGATATCTTGCCCTAGGGCCGAGCGGAGCCGCTGGAGCAGCGGGAGCAGCCGGAGCGACTGGGCCGTCTGGAGCGTCTGGTGTAGCGGGAGCGGCGGGGGCAGCAGGAGCAACAGGTCCGAGTGGCGCTACGGGAGCAACTGGACCGCAAGGCGCAGCTGGAAATGATGGAGCAGCGGGAGCGGCCGGAGCAGCTGGAGCAAATGGTACGGGAGTAGGAGTCTCATTTAGTAATATATTCACAGGAGATGGTCTTACTTCTGGTTTCGCTGTAGAAAGCTCTGTCCCAGAGGCTAAAGATCTTCTAGTCACTCTTAACGGTATTATTCAGCGTCCAGTAGCGGATTATACTTTAGTTGGTAATACTGGAGTGTATTTTGATTCAGTACTAACGAGCGGGTTTAATCTTGAGGCTAGGTATTTATCTATGGGGCCAAGTGGCGCAACAGGTCCGGCTGGTTCTGCTGCTGATTTAACTGCTTCGGGTTTTGCATTAAATACTAATTTAGTAGCGACTGGTCAGACGCTTCAGACTCAGATAACGAGTAACGACGGCGACATTAGTTCGTTAACTAGCAACTTGGTCACCACAGGGCAGACTTTGCAAACACAGGTTACGTCAAATGATTCGGATATCTCTACGCTGACGACCAATGTAGCTTCAACAGGATCTACTCTCGATTCAAAAATTGATACTTTGAGCGGGGTAGTTGCGTTAGACAGTGAGACAGGACATCTGGCCGACACAACTAAGCTCGAGAGCTTCTCTCAAGGTTTGAACGTGGGTACTAGTAGTGATCTTGCTAGCAGAAAGTTTCATGTGGTTGGCGATGTCGAGATTTCAGGTACGATTTACCAAAGTGGTTCCGTGTTCCAAGGCGGTGGCGGTGGCGGAAGTTCTACGTTCCTTGGGTTAAGTGATACACCGGGGAGCTTCACCGCCAGTAAGCACGTCGCTGTTAATTCTGCCGGAAACGCTTTGGAGTTTGTGGATGGCGGTAGTTCAGCCAACGGTGGAACGGGGTTGCTCGAGATAGGTAACCAAAAGTTTACTGGAGATGGAGTCACGTCAGGCTACGCCCTTACTACATCTGTTAATAATGAAAATAATTTAATTGTTACCGTTGGTGGTCTCGTGCAGACGCCGGTTGAAGACTATACTCTTTCCGCTGGGACAGGGCTTTATTTTGACGCCAATATAGTAAGCGGAACAGAAATAGACGTAAGGAGGATTACAGCTAATTCATTTAGCGTATCCGACTCTGTTGCTGATGCGTTTACAGGAAATGGAGTCCTTTCAGGTTTTGATCTTTCGTTCAGTCCGAATAACAAAGCGGCCAACGTTCTTGTTTCGCTTAACGGTATAATACAGCAACCAGACACGGCTTATTCTTTAAACGGAACTACAATCAGTTTTGCTTCAGGAACAGTCGCGAGCGGAGACGTCATTGATGCGCGGCATATAACGATCGGACAATCGGGCGCAGCGGGTAGTGGGGGAGGAGTAAGCTCTGCTACTAATAGATTCACAGGAAATGGTGTTATTAGCGGATTTGAGATGACACGTTCTGTTTCTACCGCAGATGAAATATCTGTTTATGTAAATGGCCTGTTCCAAGATTCAGGAGATAATTTCACTATAACAAATGGCACTGGGCTATACTTTACAAGCGGCGATATAGCAAGCGGGGATAAAGTAATAGTGAGACATATATATTAAAAATGAATTTACAAAAATTAAGACTAGGACAATTAAAAGCGGCCGGAACAACGGTGGGGGATGTTTACTTTCCGCAGACTACGCTTTTGCTGCCGTTTGACGGGGCGAATGGCGCGACGACAACGAGTGATTCGAGTAACAAAAACGGTACGGTTTCTTTTACTGGCAACACTTCTATATCCACAGTACAAAGCAAGTTTGGGGGAAGTAGTATGTATTTTGATGGATCCGGAGACTATTTGCAAGTAATCGACACCTACTGGAACTCGGCGCTAAGCAGTGGAGATTTTACCATGGAATGTTGGGCGCGGTGGGACACTAATCAAAGTGGCACTCTTATGTCTAATAGAGGTAATTCCGGTAACAACACAGCTAATGGGTTTGTGTTTTATAGAACTAGTTCTAGCACAATAGTTATGTATTGGTATGCGGGAGGGTGGAATTATCTAAATAATACTCAAGGAACAAGAACAACGATTACTGAAAACGTTTGGTATCATATTGCTGTCACGCGGAGTGGCAGCACTTGGAAGCTTTTCTTAAATGGTACCGCAGAGGATACCGTTACAAGTTCTGGTAATATGACCAATGGCGTACATGGTTCATTGGCTATAGGGATTATTCCATACTCCCCCACGTATAATCCCATGGCTGGTTGGATAGATGATGTAAGAGTCACTAAAGGTGTCGCCCGTTACACCTCAAATTTTACCCCCCCAACAACCGCACATTTAACTTCCGCAGGAGATGTAAACAAGCAAATCATTGTTAATTCCGCCGCCGATGGAGTTGCAATCGGAACCGGCGGGATAAACCAAGCGCGGATTTCTAAAGCTTGGGTTGAGTTTGATGGATCAGGAATTACAATAAATGCTTCTTATAACGTTTCGAGTATAACCGATCATGGAAACAGGGATTATACTATAAACTTTTCAACAGCAATGGCTGATGCTTATTATAGTATTGTAGGGTCAAATATAGGCCAAACATCATCTTTCAGCTGGTCTGTTGTGACAGCAGCGTATCCTGTAACCGCAAAAACAGCTTCTGCAGCAAGAATCAATGTGCCTCATATAAATGATAGCTCTTTATACGGTAATGATGCCAACACGGTAAACGTAATAGTTTTCGGGAATTAAAAAATGAAAGAATTTAAATATGAAAGAGTTTAATTTAAGTGATTTAAAAGTAAACGGAACGCCCGCTTCGGCAACGAAACATATAGTAGTTGATTCAGGTGGAACTGGAGCCGCAGAAGGAGATTTAAAAGAAAATAATAATAGGATTGCAAAGGCGTGGTGCAATATCAACGGAACTGGAACTATTTCAATAAGGGGTAGTTATAACGTATCGAGCCTTACAGATGTTGATACGGGAAAGTATAAGGTAAATTTTTCCACCGCTATGACGGATAGTGATTATGTTGGTTTTGTTGCCGGGGCGGAGGTCAACAGCGGAACTACTCAAAATCACCTTTTCCATATAAAAAGAGGAACCCCTATATCAGACATATTAAACACCGCTTATATATATGTAGCTTCAGCAAATACGTCTAGCACCCAAACAGACGATGGATTGTTTTGCGTAATAGTTTTCGGGAATTAAAAAATGAAAAAATTATTTCTAACTACTGTTTTGATTTTCTCTGGGTGTAAGTCTGTAGATGAACAAGGTAGATTAGAAAAAGTTAGAATCGCCGTACCAGCTTTCTTTCAAATAGAAATGGATTATTATAAAGATGAAGAAAATAAGGGCAAACTTAAAGATACAGTTAATGGTTATCCGAGATTAATGAAAAGGACAAAATGAGTTTTAATGCGCCAGACATAAACCAATTTAAAGTAGTCGGAAGCACGGAGGGAGACGTTTACTTTCCTCAGACGAAGCTTCTTTTGCCGTTTGACGGAGCGAATGGCGCTACGACAACTAGTGATTTAAGCAGTTCGAATCAATCTGTAACGTTTAATGGTAATGCTATTATTTCCACGGCGCAAAGCAAATTTGGAGGATCAAGCCTGTATTGTGCTGCTGATGGGGATTATGTTTCAGTGCCTATTAGCAGCCTAACGAATTATTTACACACGGCGGCTGATCACACCATAGAATTTTGGTACAAGTCAACCATGGGAACCACTGAAGGGTATTGGGTTATAAACACTTGGTACTCAAATAGCTACGGTATATATCTTGGGTATACGAGTGGGAATATCCAATACTATATCCATAAGAACGTCTCAGGAAGCGCTGCTCTAAGTATGAGTACCGCCGTGACTTATTCAAGCCCTACAGACTGGCATCACTGGGCTTTCGTGAGGAATAGTGGTACTTGTACGGTGTATTTAGACGGAACATCAGTCGCGTCAGCCTCAAGTGCGGGGGGGGAAGGCACGACGTCTAATAATAGCGCTTATGCCCCTCGAATAGGGACTACTCCGGTAGACAGCTCATATTCTTTAAATGGATATTATGACGGCGTAAGAATTAGCCATTTAGCTCGTTATACTGGTAATTTTACACCACCAACAACTGCCCATTTAACTTCTGTCGGAGATGTAAACAAACAAATCATAATTAACTCAACCGCCGACGGCGTAGCGATTGGAACCGGCGGGATAAATCAAGCGCGCATTGCAAAAGCTTGGTGTAAATTTACGGGAACCGGGACAGCCGCAATAGATGAGTCTTATAACGTATCAAGTATCACAGACAGGGGGACAGGTAAGTATTCTGTTACTTTTTCAACAGCTATGTCGAGCTCGGATTATTCTTTCACAGCATCGGCTGGGAGTGGGGCTGATTCGTGGGTTGGGTTTTGTACGAGGTTATCAACGTTTTCGACTACCGTTGCTACTTTTACAATTAGTTATGTTTATACTAGTTCAAATGGAGGGGGATCTGTTTCTGTTGGATATAACGATGGTACAGATGTGTCCGTAGCTGTTTTCGGGAATTAAAAATTATGCCTTTTAACAAACCAGATATAACTCAATTAAGCGCTTTAGGAAGCACGGTGGGGGATGTTTACTTTCCTCAGACGAAGCTTCTTTTGCCGTTTGACGGATCGAATGGAGCGACGACAACGAGCGATTTAAGTGATTCGAATCATTCATTTACGTTTAGCGGAGGTGTTCAGCTAACGACAGCGCAAAGCAAGTTCGGGGGAAGCTGTATTTATTTCGACGGATCTGACGATTACATATATACCTCCGATTCTAGTTCTTTTACTGTTGGCAGCTCTGATTTTACTTTCGATTTTTGGCTCAAGAGGACATCTACGGGGACAGCCAGAGAGGGAATTTGGGGGCAATCCAACAGCGGCGGATCGACCCTATCTTATTTTTGCCAGTTTAGTTCTGGCAGTGTGACAGATGCAAAGTTACGTTTTGGCATATGTGATACGGGTTCGACTTTTTATTATTGCGTTAGTAATTCGGCAATAACAGATACAAATTGGCGGCATATTGCTTTTGTTAAACATTCTGGGGTTTTAACTATGTATATAGACGGCACAGCACAGACGACAACAGCGTCGGTAGCTTTTACCGTGAAAGATGTCTCTGAGAATTTTAATATAGGTAGAGTTTGGCACGGAAATTATTTTAACGGCTACATTGATGATTTCAGGTTTACGAATGGTGTCGCTCGTTACACTGCGAACTTTACCGCACCAACAACCACCCACTTAACTTCCGCCGGAGATGTTAATAAGCAAATTCTTATTAATTCCGCCGCTGATGGGGTTGCGGTAGGAACCGGCGGAATAAACCAAGCGCGGATTGCAAAGACTTGGGTAAACTTTAACGGATCAGGAACGGTGGCGATAAGAGATAGTTATAACGTAGGGAGTATAACCGATAACGGAACGGGGACGTATACAGTTAATTTTTCAACAGCGATGACTAATGCAAATTATTGTTGCAACATGAACTCCGGAGACAAGGCTGTAGTATGGGGAATCCCTCTCTTTGATGGTACGTCGACCTTTTTAGCTGGGTCTTGTAGAATTGTTATGCAGAATCCTAGCGACCAACCGCAAGACAATCCTATCGTATGCGCTAGCTTTTTCGGGAATTAAAAAAATGAGTTTAACAAAACCAACATTAAGTAATTTAAGAGCGGCCGGAACAACAGTGGGCGACGTTTACTTTCCGCAGACGAAACTTCTGCTGCCGTTTGACGGATCAAATGGCGCAACCTCCACTAGCGATTTAAGCGATAATAACGGTACGGTTACTTTTGTTGGCAATGCTCAAATCTCAACCGCGCAAAGTAAGGTCGGGGGGAGTAGCCTATATTTAGATGGAACTGGTGATTATTTAACTATTCCTACTAACACTAGTTTTAATTTAGGTAACGTCAATTTCACTATCGAGTGCTGGATAAAAACATCTACCGCAAGTGAAGCTGTGTTAAATCAGTCTGATGGGAGTGCTGCGTCAAATTCGTCATTTAACCTATGGATTGACGCATCTGGTACTGCTGGAATTTATCTAACAGAAAATACTGGGTGGGATACAAGCAATACAAACACAACTGTCGTTACTGACAATGTTTGGCATCATGTAGCGGCAGTGCGTAATGGAAGTAGTTTAAGAATGTATGTGGACGGTGTTTCTAGTTCTAGTACAACGTTTTCTGGTACGGTTCCTGCTTCGACGAGAGTTCTTGAAGTGGGTGCGCAAAATACAGGGGCCGTTTTCAATGGATACATAGATCAAGCTAGGTTCACGCAAGGGGTAGCTCGTTACACCTCCACTTTTACTCCGCCAACAACCGCCCACTTAACTTCCGC
>Ga0257121_1002848_pt1 | contig 11816 bp, 15 predicted proteins | sample SI106_100metaG_FD_190180 | JGI IMG/M metagenome (GOLD analysis project Ga0257121, IMG submission 190180) | Marine microbial communities from Saanich Inlet, British Columbia, Canada - SI106_100 | ecosystem: Environmental > Aquatic > Marine > Inlet | place: Canada: British Columbia | collected... | reverse complement strand
AGATGAAGAAGATATGGAAGAAGTCCATAAAGCTGTTAGAGAATACGATCATGCAAGAATTAATATAGATGCAATTTATATAATGCCTGAAACAGGAGTGTTCTCTAAATCAGATACAGATATAGCCCTGTTGGCATTGAAGTATGGATATAAGTATAGTCCTAGACTACAGATTAATCTCTTTGGAAATGAGTGGGGGACATGAGAAAAGGTAAGAGTATATTTTTAGAAGATGAGTCAAGTTTAGGACATATGTTGGCTCCTCCAGAATTGTTAAAGTTCATGGATAAGACAGCTAAGAAACTTAACATGAGTCGGAGTGCTATGAATCGCAGAGTTATGGAAGCATTCTGTTTATATATGGAAGAAGCAAAAGTCTTCGGTAAGACAACATTTTTTAATAAGAAACAAACAGTAGGAACGTGGTTAGAAGAAAGAAATGACTTTCACAGGATGACTGACCAAGTTGAAAAATTGTTAACAGAAATAAAAACAGCTAAGACACCCGATGAAAAAATAGCTCTCTTATCAACACAAGTAGCAGTCATGGGGCATATGATTAATCTCTTACATAAGACAACAATGACATGACTGATAAGTATAATTATTTTTATGATGAATATTATAATGATATAGCTACGATATATGATAAGTATAAAAAGATACCAAATCCTCATGTGGTATCAATCTTTCGTGGTTCTTTACCGTTAGGAGTACATCTAAGTAATGTATTAGCATGTCCTATGAGTATTGTTAAGTTTCAATCAAGAGATGGAGGAGATACGAAAGCAGAATGGATATTGAATCAAATACATGATGAAAAGCTTAGACCCGTTGCTAGATTCTTTCCCCATCTTATTGTGGTAGATGATATCTATGATACGGGTAAAACATTTAGATCAGTTTTAGAATTGCCTGAGTTTGATAAGAATCCAAATTACAATTGTATTGCATTATATGGTAATAAGAATGATGATAATGTGGACTACTTACATGAGCAGTTATACAGATGGATTGTGTTCCCGTGGGAGAGAGTAAAAGGAGGTATGTGATGTGGGAGATAAGTAAGTCGTTTAACTTTTGTTATGGCCATAGAGTCTGGACACAAGAACTAAATAAAGAGTTTAGTTTAGATAGTCAATGTAAGTGTCGGCATCTTCATGGACACGAAGCTACAGTTGATGTTTCTTTGTTTAGTAATACATTAAATAAGTCTGGTATGGTAACAGACTTTAAACATTTAAACTGGTTAAAGAAACGAATTGATGATACAATAGACCATAAGTTTCTTATAGATAGAAATGATCCATTGTGGGATACCATGTTTAATTCTGAAGAATATAGATTGGTTGATGACTATGGTGGAATGGGAGCAAGGTTTTTACCTAAATATACTAAAGATAGATTGTTAGCTTGGTCTAGCAAAATACTTGAAGAATATTATGACGGGTTTCTTGTTGTGGATTTTCCACCGACAAGTGAGAATTTATCCAAGTGGATGTTTGATATTGTTCAAAAGAAAATGAGTGAGATTGGTATAAGTGTATCAAAAGTGACGTGGCACGAAACACCAAAGAGTGTTTCAACTTATAATAATGAATGGGGGGCTTGATGGATAAATTTAGTGATGAATTAAGAAAAAGAATGACGACAATAAAACATAAACATTTTGCAAATGATACTATCTATACATATCTTGACCCAGGAGATGTTAAAAAAATTGAAGATGAAGTTGCAGAAGCATTTCAGGATGTATTAAAAGCATTGGTTATTAATACAAAGGATGACCATAACTCATATGAAACAGCCCGTAGAGTAGCTAAAATGTTTGTGCATGAAATATTTCGTGGAAGATATTACCCACCACCTCCAGTAACAGCATTTCCAAATGCAAAACAATATGACCAGATTTATATGTCAGGTCCCATGAGTATTAATTCAACTTGCGCTCATCACTTCCAACCAATAACGGGAAAAGCATATGTTGGTATTTTCCCGGGAGAGAAGGTGATAGGTCTTTCTAAGTTTAATCGTATAGTGGATTGGATTTCATCAAGACCACAGATACAAGAGGAGATGACTGAGCAGATCGCAGATATGATTGAGGAAGAAACAAAAGCAAAGGGTGTGGCTGTTGTTATTAAGGCACAACATTTTTGTATGACAGCTCGTGGTGTTAAAGAACACGAAAGTGATATGTTAACTTCAGTAGTTCGTGGTTGTTTTCGTTATGAGCCACCAATTAAAGCAGAGTTCTTCTCACTACTGAGTAATATGAAGGGGATGAAGTAATGGTAAACATGATAACAAAAGGTAAAGAAAAACCATCAGGCAAGACGGTTTTATTGTTTTCTGGTGGAATGGATAGTATGATCTTTGACCATTTACTTAAACCAGATGTTCTTTTGTATTTACCAACAGGCAGTAAGTATGAGTATATTGAAACAAAGAAGTTGGATGATATGACTATGAAAGGATACATTGACAGCAAGAAGTTAATTGTATTGCCTGATGTATTAAATCTAAGTTTGTTTGAAAGAGATGACGCTATTGTACCTAATCGTAATGCTTTCTTATTGTTGTTTGCTTCTTTATATGGTGAAACTCTTATTCTTGGAAGTGTACAAGGAGATAGAAGTTATGATAAAGATGAGATTTTTTATAAAAAGATGGAATCTCTTTTGAATCATATGTGGAAGGAACAGCATTGGACTGAAGAAAAAAAGTATAAAGTAATGTCACCTTATAAACATACAACCAAGACACAATTGGTTAAAGATTATTTAGCTGCTGGTGGTGAACCAGAAATTTTATTAGAGTCATATAGTTGTTATGAAGGTAAAGAACAAGTGTGTGGTTGGTGTAAACCTTGTTTTCGTAAATGGGTTTCACTCTATAACAACGAAATAACAATACCAGAAAATTATTATAAACATAATCCTTGGGACGCACCATGGCTTCCAGAATTAACAACATTAATTTTAGAAAGCAGATATAGAGGTAAAGAAGATATTGATTGGTGTGCAGCTTTGAGAGATAAAGGAAAACTATGAGAAACGCAATATATATTCCAGCATATAGTGATGGTTTGATGTCTATGTTCTATTCTATGAATGATAAAGAAATAGCAACAAAGTATCAACCAGATTTTAAAAAACAAAAATCTTTAAGAATATACAATAAGAAATATGATGCGTATTTTCATAATCCTTATCTGTTAATCTCTGCTGGCACACAATACAATAAGAAGAACTTTAGAGAGAAACTGGATATTGGTGATGAATGTAAAATCTTTGTGGATTCTGGTGGATACCAATTAGCAATGGGTACAGTTAATCCTGAGAAATTTACAGATGAAGTAGCATTGAAATGGAGTGAGGCTAATGGAAATATCTTTCCAATATTGGATAGACCTGCATTTTCTAAGCTATATGATTATAATTTCAGTCTAACATCATCAGTTAAATCGGCAAAGTACTACCATGAGAATCGTTCTAAGTCAGATGCATCTGTATTGAATGTTCTGCAAGGAGAGAATAAAGATGATATGGAGAACTGGTACAAGCATATTTCACCATACAAGTTTGAGGGTTGGGGCTTTGGTGGTTCTAAAGGAAACTTGGCATTGATTGGAATGGCAATATTAACTTTGCTAAATAATGGTGAGTTTGATAGAGAGAAATGTAAGTATCTTCATATCTTTGGTGTTAGTTCTAATGAGGCTATGGTGTATATTCAGTTTATCCAGAGGATGTTGAATAGACAAGATATTGATATACAGCTTACATATGATTCAACATACTGGAATCGTACTTGTGTTTTTGGTGGATATTTTATTAGAGAACAATATATTATTGGAACTGGTATGGAATCTATGAATTGGCCAAATACGATTGACTATGCTAAGCTTGGTAAAGATTTTAAATTGCCATGCTGGTGTCCAATATGTGAGGATCTTGAAGATGGATATTCATTTTTTAATACATTCAGAAAAAATAAAAATGGTGAAGAAAAACTTTCTTTTGTTAAGTTTAATATGATGGTTGGTTTTCATAATCTGTTCTTACAGATGATATATAATAAAATGACTAATCGCTTATTAAAAGCAGATATGCCAGAAGTATATAAAGAAGCTTTTTCACCAAAAGTGTATAAGAATTTAAGGTTATTAGAAACTGTGTTTTCTAAACCAAAGAATGGCGATAATTATCAAATACTACAACAGGTATTTAACAAACGTAAGCACGAAACTGAAACAGCTAATGCACTAGATGTATAAATAATGGTGGAGGTATAACAATGTCTGAAGAAGAAAAACCAAAAAAGAAGAAAGGTCTTGAATTTGAATTGGGACCTGAGGATAGTGCTTTGATTGTTCGTAGTAATGGCCATATTGAGTTGGTTAGTCGTGAACTGCAAGACAATGATGATGAAAGTAATTATCTTGGTGATTTGGAAGATTTAAATAAAACCTTTACTCTTGTTTTGGCCTTTGCGGCTGCTCTGGAAAATGAACAGCTGTATCAACACATCTTTCATAACTTGAATAATGTGTTACACAGACAATGGAAAAAATTACCTCCAGAAGAAAGGGCAAGAATAAAAGAAATACGCTTAGACCATTTACTTAATCGTGATGACCCCAAAGATAATGAGGGTAGTAAAGAGTGGATGAATAAGTGGAAAGATGAAATTGAAAAGGGCCGTCAGAATTTAGAAGATTATATGAATCGTGGTGATGAACCTTTCGGTCCTGAAAACAGACCTTTTGATGATATGGAAAGTAGACGAAGGCCAAAAAGAAAGAAAGTAAATCCACTTAATAAGTTGAAAGATATGAATTGGAATCCTAATGATAAAACATTGACAGCGAATAGAGTTGATGGCCCACATTCTCCTTTTAAAGGAAATTGGAATTTAGATTCACCACCTCCAGAGGATAATTAATGAACCCATTTCAGTATGCGAATGATTTGATGAACAAAAAGAATTATGATGGTGATTGTATTAGAGAGCGAAAAGATTACAAACAGTTTTTCATAAATCGTTCCTTATCCTATCAACCAGACTTGATACACTATGCTAATATGCTGAATGAATATCCAATGCTTGAGAAGAAAGCTCATTATGACTTCCTTCATCAAACAGTTGATAAAAAGAAAAGACCTTTTAGAGGTTGGATTAAAGCTAAGAAGTTGGATGATTTAGCAGTTATTAAAGAATATTATAAGTATAGTAACAAGAAAGCATTAGAATGTTTGAGTATATTGTCTGAAAGTGATATACAGTATATGAAGGAAAAGTTGAATAAAGGTGGAAAATCTCCATAGTATAAATATTATACAATGAGTTTTTATTGAATTGAAAATAGGAGATGTTACAATGGAAGATGTTGCTAAATGGACAATAGATGATATGGTTGAAGTGACGTTGAAAGAAGATGATGACTTCCTCAAAGTTAAAGAAACCCTCACAAGAATTGGAATAGCATCAAGAAAAGAAAAGAAGTTATTTCAATCATGCCACATATTACACAAACAAGGTAAATATTACATAGTTCATTTCAAAGAATTGTTTGCACTTGACGGTAAGCCAACAAACCTTTCCGAGAATGATATTGAACGAAGAAACACAATTGCAAATCTTTTGCATGAGTGGGAATTGGTAAGTCTTGTTATCCCCGAAAAAGCACAACCAACTGTTCCAATACGACAGTTAAAGATTCTCCCTTTTGGTGAGAAAAATGAGTGGGACTTGCAAGCAAAGTATAGTATTGGGAATGTCGGAATTAAATCTGCAACAGATCACGAAGCTCGTGGTGCTACAGAGATTGATCCAAACGTATTTGAATAATGCTGGTGTAGCTCAGTAGTAGAGCAGTTCACTTGTAATGAACAGGTCGTGGGTGCAATCCCTACCATCAGCTCCAAGGAGATGTTATGAATATTAAATTAATAAAATTAACCACAACCGAAGAATTAATTGGTGAGTGGGATCAAGAAAAAAATTCTATTACTAATCCTGTTGTAATGGTTCCTATGTCAAAAGACAAAGTTGGTTTTCAACCATGGGTCCCGTTAGCTGAGGAAGATGAAGTATTTTTAAAAGAAGAACACATTATGGTAGTATTGACACCTGACTCAAAATTACAAAATGAATATAATAGGGTTTTTGGTTCGGGACTTATAATGCCAGAGGAAAGTGGATTAGTACACTAAGTAATTCCTTGTTTGTTTACCCTTTTTGTGAGATAATTATATTATGAAGTTTTACACCTATATTGGAATGATACGCAACAAGATATATGTACGAGAGTTCTCTGGTAATGAAGAACATTCATACGCAGAGAATTTTCAACCCACCATATTTGTACCAGCCCCTTCGGATAAATGTAATTATAAAACCTTAGATGGCCAGCAACTAGCCAGTCTTCAGTTTGATGATATAGCATCGTGTAGAGATCATATAAAACAATATAAAGGAGTTGCGGAGTATCCTATATATGGTAATCCTAATTATATAATTCAATATCTTTCTGAGAAGTATTCAACCAAGTTCCAATGGAACATGAACAAGATTAGAATCTATACAATAGATATTGAGGTATCAGCTGAAGATGGATTTCCAAATATCCAATCAGCTGCATCTGATGTTACAGCAATCACAGTTCATAATAGTTCAGCAAATGAATATCACGTTTGGGGAACAGGTGGTTATATTCCACACGATCAGACAAAGAAAATTTTCTATAATGAATGTGATGATGAAGATGATTTGTTAGAGAGATTTCTTCAATGGTGGGAAACTAATTATCCACATATTGTTACGGGTTGGAATTGTAAGTTCTTTGATATTCCCTATCTAGTTAATCGTATTAATTATCTTGGCAAGAAACCATCAAGACTATCTCCTGTTGGTATTTTGAATGATAGAAATGTTGTGATAGCTGGTAGAGAAAATCAGTTCTATACTATATTTGGTATTTCTACATTAGATTATATTGACTTGTATAAGAAGTTCACATACAAAGTTAGAGAATCATATCGTTTAGATTACATTGGTTCAGTAGAGCTTGGATTGAAAAAGGTTGAAGTTGAAGATGTACAGGGATATGATTTGTATAAAACAAATTACCAGAAGTTTATTGAGTATAATATTCGTGATGTTGAGATTGTAGAGAAGCTTGAGGAGAAGATGAAGTTGTTGGAGTTGGTTATCACTCTGGCATATGAATCCAAGATTAACTTTGAAGATGTATTTTCTCCCGTGAGAACTTGGGATGCCATTATCTATAATTTCTTAAAGAAAAAGAACATTATTATTCCACGACCAGCAGAACAAGTTGAACGTAAAGATATTATTGGAGCTTATGTCAAAGAACCACAAACAGGATTACATAAATGGGTGGTAAGCTTTGATCTCAATTCTCTATATCCACATTTGATTCAACAGTATAATATAAGTCCCGAAACTTTATATGATGGAGTTGTGTGTGCTGATTCTAAAAATATTGGAGTGACAGGATTATTAGAACAGAAACTTGATACAGATTATCTTAAACAAAAAGATATTACACTTACACCAAATGGTCAGCATTTTACTTTAAAGAAAAAGGGATTTCTTCCAAAGTTAATGGAAGATATGTATAATGAACGAGTAGAGTTTAAGAAAAAAATGTTGCAGGAGCAACAGAAATTGGAGGATGGTAACTATACAAATAAACAAACAGTCGTTAATAACATATCAAGATGTAATAACATCCAAATGTCTAAAAAGATTTTGTTGAATAGTGCCTATGGTGCATTAGCTAATCAACATTTCCGTTATTATTCACTTGAAATGGCTGAAGGTATCACAACAGCAGGACAGCTTGCTATTCGTTGGATTGACAAAAGTATAAATACATATATTAATAAACTTCTCAATACTGAGGATGTTGATTATGTCGTTGCTTCAGATACGGATAGTATATATGTCACGTTTGACCGATTGGTTCATCAAGTGTTTAAGGACACAGATGATGCTAACAACACTACAAAGATTATCACCTTCTTGGATAAGATTAGTAAGGATAAAATTGAACCTTTTATTAATCGCAGTTATGAAGCTCTTCATTCGTATGTAAATTCATACGCACAAAAGATGCAGATGGGCCGTGAAGTTATTGCAGATAAGGGTATCTGGACAGCAAAGAAAAGATACATACTTAATGTTTATGATTCAGAAGGGGTAAAGTATAAAGAACCTAAACTCAAGATTATGGGCATTGAGAGTGTACGCAGTTCCACGCCCGAATGGTGCCGAGATAAAATTCAAGAGTTGATTAAGATTATTATTAATACTGATGAAGAAACGGTAATACAAAGTATTGCTGATTATCGTGAAGCATTTAATCATTTGTCTTTTGACCAGCTTGCATTCCCCAGATCAGTTCGTGGTATCGAAAAGTATTCTTCCACAAAAAGTATATATAGTAAAGGAACACCAATCCAAGTGAGAGGGGTTTTGCTATATAATCATTTGTTGAAACAACATAAACTTACCAAAAAATATCAATCAATTCGTGAAGGTGAGAAGATTAAGTTTGCATATTTAAAAGAACCAAATATATTACATGAGAATGTGATTTCTGTTTCTACTCATCTTCCAAAAGAATTTAGGTTGGAGAAGTATATAGATTATGATTTACAGTTTGATAAAGCCTTTCTTCAACCAATTAAAAATATATTAAATGTGATTGGTTGGCAAAGTGAAAAGCGAGGTAGTTTAGAATCTTTTTTTTAAGGAGTTTGTTATGTCAGTAAATAATATTGTTAAACATTTAATAAAGGTGACTGAAAATGATTTTGCAAGCGTTGTGTCAGCTGGTATTGTTGGAGATTGTTCTACTTTTGTTGATACAGGGTCATACAGTCTAAACGCATTATTGTCTGGTTCTCTATATGGTGGAGTGCCATCAAATAAGATAACGTGTTTAGCAGGCTCTGAGGCAGTTGGTAAAACATTCTTTGCATTAAGTATAGCTAAGAGTTATTTGGATAAAGATAAGAAGAATATTATCATTTACTTTGAGAGTGAAGGTGCATTGACATCTGATATGATTAAAGAGAGAGGATTAGACCCTGATAGGTTTATTGTATTTCCAGTTGCAACAGTAGAAGAATTTAAAACACAAGCAATCAAAATAATTGAGAATATGGATAAAGACTATCAAGTTATGATTTTTCTTGATTCACTTGGTAATTTATCTACACGAAAAGAGATGGAAGATTCGTCAAGTGGTTCTGATAAAAGAGATATGACAAGAGCTCCAGCTGTTCGTTCAGCATTCAGAACCCTTGCGTTGAAGCTTGCAAAGGCAAATATTCCTCTGATTATTACAAACCACACTTATGATAAAATTGGAAGTTTGTTTCCAACGAAAGAGATTTCTGGTGGTGGTGGAATCAAGTATGCAGCTTCTGTTATTGTAACACTTGGTAAACGAAAAGTTAAAGATGGAACTAATGTCTTGGGAAATATTATCAAGATGAAACTAGTCAAGGGAAGACTGACTAAAGAAGAATCAATTACCGAAACTAAGTTGGATTATAAGACAGGTCTGGATAAGTATTATGGTTTGGTTGCACTTGCAGAGAAGTATGATATCTTCAAGAAAGTATCAACCAGATTTGAAACACCACAGGGTAAAGCATTTGAGAAAACTATTGTGAATGATCCTGAGAAATATTTTACCAAAGATGTTATGGAGAAACTTGAAGTAGCAGCTAAGAAAGAATTTTCATATGGGTCGGTTGAATGATTACATTTCCAAAACAAAAAACAATAGAAACAAATAGAACTTTTCGTGCTTGGAAAACATATCATGGAATGTATTTGCATTTTACTGGTTCATATGATTACTTCAAGTATTTTGGTAATGCGCCATGGGGTACTATTATGTCTATGGAGAAGTACTTTGCTAAGTTTGAACACCAAACTGGTTTCTCTTGGCAACGAGGTTTCTTTGCTTCTCTTGGAAAGAAGATGACTAAAGAACATGATTTGATATATTATTATTTGTCACAGCTGACCAGAGGTAAAAACTATCCATCTGAGTTTCTTGATGATTATTATGATGAATATAGAATCAAGATGGAAAGCTTCTCACTTCATCTTCAACGAAATATGAAAGTAGTTGTTGAGTATATGAAGGAGTATGATCTGAAGTTTAACGAGTTGTTTGAGTGTGAAGGAATTAATCATCCTCCAATATTAAAACTTCTATTAGGAGAAGATATTTCTTTAGAAACTTTTACAGTCTTAGATATTATTTTAGGTTTTACAAAGATAGTAGATAAGAAATTGATTGATCCTATATGGAGAGATCAAAAAACTTTATGTTATAATTATAAACCATTTTTAGAAGTTAATGTGGATGAGAAACGTAAATTGATAAGGAAGGTGTTGAATGAAAATTGATTTTGATACAGGCAGAGTAATTTACAATGATGAGGTGGATGATTTAAAAGAATCTCTTGAGGATCTAAAGATTAAAGAGAGTGTTGGTGTTGAAAAAGAAGCAGTATTTTCAAAGACACGACATCAAGGATTGCCGTATGGTAGATTAAAATATATGTGTTATTGTTTTCTTTTGATGATGGATGGTTTAATTGGTATTGTATCATTTGGTCAGACACAGAGTATTATGGCACATAAATATTTATTATCAGAGTGGATTATGGGAGATTATAATGGAGATAGATAAAGGAGCGGTTGGATTTAATTCAAGTCCCTTGTATAGATTTATATTGCAAGAAGGTAAGTTTAAAGATGTGGAGTTTTATTTTAAAAATGTTGAATTAGACCACAAACATATCCCGGGTGAATTTGATATAGTTTTTGGATATGAAATTATTGGTGGAAATTATAGAGATAATGGTTACCCACCTGATAAAGAATATATGAATTGTGCTGTAACTGAAAAGAATAAAGATCAGTTTTATGTTGAGATAGGGAAGATACTTAAAAATTTATTAATTCTTAATGATCCTAGAGTGATATTACATAAAGGCAAAATCCTATGAGGACAGAGCAGCTAATATTGGAAAATTTGATATTTAATAATGAGTATGCAAGTTTAGTTGGTGTGTTTTTAAAACCAGAATATTTTAAAACTCATCCAGAGAAGATTATATTTTCAGAGATACAGAATCATATTCAAGAATATAATAAGCCGCCGACAGTTTCATCACTTGAAAATATGATTACGAGTAGAGATGATTTGAATGAATTAACATTCAATAATTGTATGGAAGTATTGACAACATATAAAATAAAAACAGATGACACAGAATGGTTAGTAGATGAAACAGAAAAGTGGGCAAAAGATGCAGCTATCTATAATGGTATCGTAGATTCGATTGCTATCTTGGAAGGTAAAGATACAAAGAAACCAAAAGACGCAATACCAGATATGTTGACTGATGCACTTGCTGTATCTTTAGATACAAGTGTGGGACATAATTATGTAGAAGATGCTCCTGAACGATGGGATTATTATCATAAGAGAGAACAGAGATATCCATTCGGGATTGAGATGTTAGATAAGATTACAGGTGGAGGAATATCACCAAAAACTCTTACAGTATTTCTTGGTGGAACAGGTTCTGGTAAAACATTAGTTAAGACTCATTTGGCATCTCAATATATTAAACAAGGCTTTGATGTTTTATATATTACATTAGAGATGGCACAAGAAAGAATAGCAGAACGAATAGATGCTAATCTTTTGGATACTGATATAGATCAGATACGATTGCTTCCTCGTGATTCGT
>Ga0257121_1002846_pt1 | contig 11821 bp, 9 predicted proteins | sample SI106_100metaG_FD_190180 | JGI IMG/M metagenome (GOLD analysis project Ga0257121, IMG submission 190180) | Marine microbial communities from Saanich Inlet, British Columbia, Canada - SI106_100 | ecosystem: Environmental > Aquatic > Marine > Inlet | place: Canada: British Columbia | collected... | reverse complement strand
TTTAAATATGAGACTTAGCTCATCTTCTATTTTTTCCGTACCAAATCCGATCATATTGAGTCGAGTGCTTCCACAAGACGGACACGAACCCACTGGGTTTGCAGTGAATCCACAATAATGACATTTTAAGTGGTTGGCATGCTTATGATAAGTAAGTGAAACATCACAATTGTTGCACTTAGGCGTCCAGCTACATATTTCACAGCTCCATAATGGAGTATATCCTCTTCTATTTTGAAATAAAATAACTTGTTCACCTTTTTTCAAAACTTGATCCATTTCCTCCAATAAAAAATTGGAGAAGTGTGAATTCATGGTTTTTAATCTACGTTCTCTTCTAAGGTCTGAAAACATTACTTCAGGAAGCTTTAACCCTTTATAACGCTCTTTTAGCTCAACCAAACCGAATTTGCCTTGTTTTGCATTATAATAAGTTTCCATGGAAGGTGTAGCGGTTCCCAAAACCACTTTAGCCTGATGCATGTGTGCCAATACAATAGATGCATCTCTTGCATTATATCTTGGCGAGGGGTCGTATTGTTTAAAAGAGCCTTCATGCTCTTCATCAACAATAATTAAACCTAATGATTGATAGGGGAGAAAGATTGAAGAGCGGGCTCCCAATATTATTCTAAATTCATTGGGGTCATTGTTTAGTACTTTATTCCAAATCTCAACACGTTCATTTTGGTTGAATTTAGAATGGTAAACCCCGATTTTTTCACCAAAATAGGCGGAAAGTCTTTGAATCAATTGCGTTGTAAGGGCAATTTCTGGCAGTAAAAATAATATTTGATGTCCCTGATCAAGATAATCCTGAATGATTTGAACATATATTTCTGTTTTTCCCGATCCAGTAACACCATGCAAAAGCGTCACATGATTTGATTCCATGGATTCATTGAGCTCAGTTAATGCTTTTGTTTGCGGATTACTGAGTGCTTTAAATGAATCACTTTGTTTTTTTTCATTATTGATTCTGTCAATCTGATACCTTTCAGCTTCGATAACACCTTTTTTTTCAAGTGTAATTAGCGCTGAAGGACTCACGCCTTTACTGATTAGTAATGGCTTTTGGACGGGAAGGTAGTCGTCGTTTTCTAATTTATGTTTTAAGAAAGCCATAATGGCATCGACTTGCTTACTATTTCTCTTACTCAATTCGAGCTCTTCAATCAATACATTTAGATTACGCTCAATTTGAAATTGAGGAACCAATTTATAACAAAGAACCGTTTTGGGACTGTACCTCCTTCTTATTTCCTCTCTTGAAATTAATACTCTTTGTTCAATTAATTTTTTAACAATGGGTTGAATTGTTTTTAAACCGAGTAAATCGGAAATTTCTTTTAAATCGCAAACCTCTTTGTGTTCGAGGTAATCAATTATTTCTTCTTCTCTTTCATTTAATTGCGAATACCTTTCATCAAAATCAGGATGTATTTCAAACTTTGTTTCGCTTGCAAGTTTAAGGTGAGAAGGCAATGCCGCATTCATTACATCGCCAATAGGAGACATGTAATATCTTGAAATCCAATGCCAAAATTCAAGCTGCTTATCATTAACAATGGGTGAATGGTCTAGTATGGCTTCAATGTATTTGGACTGATAGGTAAGTGGAATGTTTTGATGAATTTTAAGAACGATAGCCGTTTGCATTTTGCTTTTCCCAAAAGGAACAATAACTCGGCATCCCACCTGAATATCATGATTTAATTCAAATGGAATTCTATAAGTAAATGACCTGTGTATTGGAACAGGTAAAATTACATCAGCAAAAAGAGTTAGCCGATCATTCATTTCGTATTAAAGGGGTCTAATAGTCTTTGCTCTAATCACAAGCAAAAGACTCATTATTTGCATTGTCCGCAGGGTGGTCAGAGCAAAATTTTAAAAATCCTGTAATAGGCCCTTCACAAAGTTCCTTAGTGCTATTTTTATCTAATGACCTAATAAATGCTTGCTGAGGTGATACATAAAACGGTCTGAATGTCTTTATCGTTTGTACGGAGGAGAATAGACCAATTACCCTATATCCATCTGATACTGACAGATTCGTATAAGTTGGTTTACTTTGCGCCAAGGAACTTGAAGGTGTATTTACAACAATATAATTATATAATTCCTCAGCACCACCTGTAATTTGAACTTCAAAACCTCTAAGTACCCTTTTGTCAATCGCTTCATTTGGAACGATATCTGCCAAAACTCGATTATAAAAAGTGAGCCCATTTGCTCCAAAGGATTTTGATGAATTTGGAAGTACATCAGACTCTCCTACGACCCAATCGAATGATTTTATTTCATAGTCAGCTCCGATGTATTCACCATACTGAACTTGAATTTTTGCATTAACAATTCTCGAATTCCCTGTGCTAGATGCTACCACTGATGTAGATTTATATTCCCCTGGGTTGCCGGCAAATTTGAATCTAAAATTTTGTGATGAAGCAGTAGTGGTCATGTTTTTTACCAACTCTGTTTGAGCACTTACTTCAAATTCGTCATTCAAAGTAGCTTTAAATCTGTATTCAGCATTTGGATTTAATGAACTCATCTGTGGATTTGGTGACGTTTGAATGGTTCCGAATATTCCTGTGGAAGAAATAGTGGGAAGAGTTTTGAAATAATATACCTTCTGTGTTGGAGCATAAAAAACACCATTTGTATCTTTATTATCAATCGTTGTGTCTCTTAATACCCACGTCCTGGTCACCACTCCATTTTCGATTTCCTCAATTGTTGCCTCGACCGAAGTGAAATAACTTGAATCAGGGATCTGTGCTATTTCCAATGCATTCCCGGGACCAATAAATGCTCTTGTGATTTTAATGTAATGAAGAGAGTCAGAGTGGTCTAATAAACCATAAATAATTGCAGTTTCTTTAAAATCACCAATTAAATCAATCTTTTCATTACAGCTCCAAAGAGAGCAAATAGTCAAAAAAAACAGAATTACTTTTCTCATAGTGGGTTAAAGAATTTCTAAAAGTTCAACCTCAAATATAAGAAGACTATATGGTTTTATACCACTTCTTGGGTCCGGATTTGCACCATAAGCGAGCTCTTGCGGAATGTAAAAAATAAATTTAGATCCCGGTCGCATGAGCTGAATGCCTTCAGTCCATCCTGGGATGACTTGGTTGAGCCCGAATTCGGAAGGTTTACCTCGCTTATATGAACTATCAAATTCTTCACCAGATAGCATCGTGCCTTTATAATTCACCTTAACTCGCGAGGTTGCTGAAGGGTAAGCCCCTTTTCCATTCCTCAAAATTTTATATTGAATACCTGATTTGGTTGCCAAGATGCCTTTTTTAGAACGATTTTCATTCATAAATTCGATTCCCTTGAGTTTATTCTTTATAAATGCCTGTGATTGCTTTACTTCTAGTATTCTATTCAGTTGTGAGAACAATTCTTCTTCTCTTTTTTTATTACCGTCAAAAATATTTTGAAGTCTTAAACCATCTTTGAAGCCTTCAGCGAGCATACTCTCATCAATAAGGTACATTGCATCGACTTCTTCCATTTTCAAGATAAATTCATTTTTGGTAAGCCTTCCTGCACATATCGCAAAATCATTTGAAAGATTTTGACTCATCGATGATTCGGGCCTTGCCATTGCTTTTTCTACCGTTTCAAAACATTTTGTTTTGTCATAAGAACCTATCTCATCCTTAAAGCCATCCAAAATTAAGTCTTTGTTCAGAGATGAAATCTCTTTCTGATCTTGAAATTGTTGAGAAATTTTATGACCAATAATGTAGGATGAACTGTCTTTGACATAGGATGTACTATCCGACATATAATCCGAAGCTGGATTTTCATTTAAATCCGCGTTTGACTTGGCCTTTGTGTTTGGAGTTGATGAATTATTATCATCACCACATGATGTTAATAAAATGAGAACAATTCCGAAATATGCTTTCATTATTGGATTGATAATAATTCTACATCAAAAATTAAAGTGCTAAATGGTTGAATTGGTCCACCTGGGTGAGGGTTCGCTCCATAAGCAAGCTCTTGAGGAATATGCAATCTATATTTTGACCCCACATTCATAAGCTGAAGAGCCTCGGTCCAACCTGGAATTACTTGATGTACTCCAAAACTTGCAGGAGAACCTCTTTCTACAGAGCTATCGAAAACTGTTCCGTCGATTAGGGTTCCATGATAATGCACCGTTACGTTGTCTGTACTTTTCGGTGAATCACCTTCTGCTGCTGTAAGTATTTCAAACTGAAGACCAGATTCGGTGGTCTGAATTTCGCTTCTTTTTTTATTTTCGTTCAGATAGTCAATCCCTTGCTGCTTATTCTCTCCATATGCTGCATTATTTGCATCATCGACGTATGATTTAATAAGTTCGTTGGCCTCATTAGGATTAATCTTAAACTCATTTCCTTCAAATACATCCTGAATTCCATTTTTAAGTAAATTTAAATCCAGTTTATTTAGTTGTTGACTTTTTAAACTTTCCGCAATGCTCATTCCAATTGCATAGCTCACTTTTTCTTTTAAATCGTTCATTTTTTTATTTTAGGGGACGAAGTTAATCAAAATCTCCTCGGAATGTTCAAATAATTGCACCCTTATAATTGAAACTTGCATACATTATTTTACGTACACCATAACTATGAAGAAAGACTTTCAATTTTCATACGAGCTTTTAGCGGATTGGAAAGATTTATCAATTGAAGATCAAATTCTTGTTGACAAAGCATATGATGCATTGGAGACGGCTTACGCACCTTACAGTGATTTTAGAGTAGGAGCGTCTGTAAGATTAGATAATGATGCTATTGTTACAGGTAGTAATCAAGAAAATGCAGCATATCCGTCTGGTTTGTGTGCTGAGAGGGTAGCTCTTTTTCATATTGGATCAAATTATCCAAAGCAAAGCATTAAAACAATCTGTATTGTTGCCAAAGGAGATCTAATTCCATTAAATAAACTTCTTTCACCTTGTGGTGGGTGTCGTCAAGTGATGCTTGAATCAGAAAATCGTCAAAAAAACAAAATCAGAGTGATCATTGTGAATCAAGATAACAGAACCATGGTTATACCTTCTGTGATTGATTTATTGCCTTTTGGTTTTGGTACAAAAGACTAAAATATCATTTCATTAGGTTTTGGCTTCTTCGGTGAGTATCTTTATGCCCACAAAAATGAGTTATGATAAGTTGGTTTACGGTAAAATTAAAATATACAAAGCAGTTGGATAATGGAACACTCAAAAGAGTGACCGAGCCATACCTTGTTGCGGCAATGACCTTTACAGATGCGGAAGCCCGTATATATGAGGAAATGGGAAATGCCATTCGTGGTGAATTCACTGTCTCTGGTATTTCAAGAACGGAAGTTCATGATATCTTTTCAGTTGATGGGTCCAATGTTTGGTTCAAATGTAAGGTATCATATGAAAGTGCTGATGATGATGGGGGAAAGGCGAAAAAAATAAATCAATATTTCTTAACGGAAGGTACAAGTGTTAAAGATGCTTGTGAAAATTTAATAGAAAATATTTCTGACTTGATGGTTGATTACAAAATCATATCAGTCGCTGAATCTCCGATTTTGGAAATTTTCCCACCGAACCAAGTTGCCGACGTACCTGAGAAGACCAATAAATCGGATTCAACAATGGTTCCAAGTGCAGAGTTTGACAGTGAAGTTGCCGATGAATACAGCAACAATGAGTGATCACATTAAACGTTTGAAAGATGACCATAAGGATTTCAATGTTGATTCTTTGGATTTCAATTTCGATTCAGATCCATTTTCGGGTTTTCAAAAATGGTTTGATGAGGCTTGTGAGAAAAAGGAATCAGAGCCTAATGCCTTTTGTCTTTCTACCGTTGACCTAAAATCCCATCAACCATATAGCCGTATTCTTTATTTAAAAGATTTACGTGATAATGAGCTGGTGTTTTACACCAATTACAACAGTGACAAGGCGGTTCAATTGGAGACGAATATGAGAGCCAGTATGTTGTTTTTTTGGCCGGGCCTACAACGGCAAATCAGGATAAATGGTTTGGTGAGTAAAGTTTCCACTAAGGAAAGTGATAAATATTTTAATTCTCGCCCCAGATCAAGTCAAATTGGTGCTTGGGCTTCTAATCAATCTCAGAAGCTTGAGTCATCTATGGACCTAGAGAAAAGAGTGAAGGAGTTAGAATTGAGATTTCCTAAGGAAGTTCCCCGACCTGAATTTTGGGGAGGTTATGCACTAAAACCAATTTATTTTGAGTTTTGGCAGGGGAGACCGTCAAGATTACATGATCGCTTATGCTTTGATTTTTTAAATGATAGTTGGATTTCATACCGTAAAAATCCTTAAATAATGAATGAACCCACCTGTTACGAGTTTCCTAGTGGTTTGCGTCTAGTACACCATAATAAAACAAGCGATGTTGGGCATTTAGGTTTTTTTTTTCGTGCGGGATCCCGATACGAGGATAATGAAAAAATTGGTTTGGCTCACTTTCTCGAACACTGTGTTTTTAAAGGAACTCATAAAAGGAATGCCATTCAAACCATTTCAAGAATAGATGAAGTAGGAGGAGAATTAAATGCATATACGGCAAAAGAAGAATTATGCCTTCATGCTTCCTTCCCTAAAGAACATACGGTTCGTGCCATTGAGCTGTTATCTGATATTGTCACAAACCCCACATTTCCAGAGAATGAATTGAGAAAAGAAAAGGAAATAATTTTGGACGAAATCAATTCTTATTTAGATAGTCCGTATGATAAGATTTTTGATGATTTTGAAGAGGAGTTATTTAAAGGTCATGCACTGGGTAATAATATTTTGGGAAAAAAAGAGGGCTTGAGTAATTTCACAAAAGAAGATCTCGAGTCATTTGTTCAGAGCTATTTCACCAAGGACAATTTGGTCATTTCATTCGTTGGTGATATTCCATTGACTAAGATCGTTAAAAGCTTAGAAAAACATTTGGTTAACATGCCAAAAAAAAGAATCAATGATTCTACTGAGATTTTCACGAACTATAAACCATTCAATTTTACAAGAAAAGAGGCCAATTATCAGGCACATGCTATTATCGGAGGTATGGCCCCAAGCTACAAAGACGATGAACGCATTTCCATGACCCTACTCATGAATATCTTGGGAGGGCCAGCAATGAATTCTTCCCTGAATATTTTGCTTAGGGAGAAACATGTTTTGGCATATGGAGTAGAGGCCAATTACGTGCCTTATGCGGATGTAGGTTTCTGGCAGGTTTACGTTGGGTCGGAATCAAAAAACCTTTATAAGGCAATAAAACTGATCAAAAAAGAGCTGGAAAGAATGCAGAAAACTCTAATTTCAAAGGCCAAATTAAAAAAAGCAAAACAGCAACTTAAAGGTCAAATGGCACTGGGTATGGATAGTAATTCAGGCTTGATGCATAGTTTTGGTAAGAGCTTATTGGCATTTGGTCAAATTGATACCATTCAAGAAATTCACAAAAGTATAGATGCGATTAGTGCAGAAAAACTGAAATTCCTGGCAGATAAGTATATGGACCCTGCACAGGTTTCAATATTGGTATTTGATATTAAATAGCTGTATTTCTTGCACCGAAAATGCTACTTCCAACCCTTACTAAAGTACTTCCTTCTTCGATTGCTATTTCGTAATCACCACTCATGCCCATTGAAATGACCTTAAACTCTTGGGAATTTTTAAAAAATGATATTTTGAGGTCGTTATAAATGCTTGTTAATGCCTTGAACTCGTTTCGTATTTGATCGGTGTTATTCGTGTAAGTCGCCATCCCCATTACACCATTGATGCAGATGTTATTAAAACCAAGATATGCTTCATCTTTTAATAGCTCATGCGCTTCCAATAAGCTTAGACCAAATTTGGATGTTTCTTCCGCGATGTGAAATTGAAGTAGAACATTTATTACTCGATTATTTTTTTGTCCTTGTTTGTTGATTTCTTTGAGTAGTTTGATGCTTTCAACTCCGTGAATCAAATGCACAAAGCTTGCAATATATTTCACCTTATTTCGTTGAAGGTGACCAATAAAATGCCAGCTGATATCATGTGGTAAATTTTCCTGCTTAGAAACCAACTCTTGAACTTTGTTTTCACCAAAATGCCGCTGACCATAATCATAGGCTTTCAGCAATGACTCATTTGGTTTTGTTTTTGAAACGGCCACAAGTTGAACGTTAGACGGTATTTTTTTTGAGAGCAATGAAATATTTTCAGCAATCATTCTTTTATGTTATAAATGGTTAATCCACTTCTCAATTTAGGCTCGATCCATGTTGATTTTGGCGGCATATTTAAACCGTGATCTGCGACCAATTTGATTTGATCAATATTTGTAGGGAACAAAACAAAACCGATTTTAAATTTATTTTTCATGCCGTATTCATGAAACTCTTCTATTGAGAATATTCCGGGTAAAAAATCGACCTGATCACTTGTTTTCAGGTCTTTTATGCCAAGAATCGGGTCCAAAATCAAGCTTGTTAATAGCTTGGAGTCTAAACTGTTAACAGGCTTTTCGTAGTCAATAAGATCAGGTGAAATATGTAGCTCGAACCAGTCTTGGTCGATATAAAAGTGAATTTTATTTTGGTGTCCTGGTTTCTTAATATTGTCCAGTTTTTTGAGTTCACCAATTTCTCTAACTCGATCAATAAACTCATTTTTGGATAAGCCGTTAAGAGATTTGACCAATCTATTAAATTCTAAAATTTGAAGCTGGTCTTGCTCAACAAAATAGGATAGAAAATATCGGGCATTAAAAGATTTGTTTTTTCCACTTTCAAATAACCGAGCTGAAGATGCAGAACGGTGATGCCCATCTGCGATATAAGTACAAGGGATTTGCTTAAAAAGCTGTTCGAACTTATCTGCCTCATCATCTTCTAAAATCCAAAGTTCGTGTTTGATTAAGTCAGTGGTACTAAATTCATATTCTGGCCTTGAGCCTACCAAGTCGGATATAAAGCTATTTATATCTGAATTTCCTTTGTAAGAAATGAGAACGGGTTCAGCATTATATCCTACGATATCTAAATAACGAGTAAATATTTCTTCTCGTGACGTTAATGTGGCTTCGTGCCTCTTTATATCATCATTCAGGTATTCTTTAACACTCGCTCCCCCAATGACACCTACAGATGATTTTTCACCTTTTGATTGTCTGTATAAATATAGCTTTGCTTGTTGATCCTGAATAAGAATATTCTTTTCAATAAATTCATGATATCGCTGGCTTACCAATTTGAATCTACGATCTGAATTGGCTTTGGTTTTAACCGGGCTATTAAATTCTGGATTTATTATTCTTAAAAAGGTGTAGGGGTTATCTTGCAGTTTGGCCTTGAGTACGTTTTTCTTGTATGAATAATAGGGTCTTGTAGCAACGAGATGCACTTTGTCTCGGATGGGTCTGATTGCTTTAAATCGTGCAATGTCCGCCATAATTAGAATTTATAACTCATACCAAAACTTGGAAGGAGAGGAAATTGGTATATCTCGTTATTCGTTACCCGATTGACGTAAAAGATATTGTTGCGGTCATAAGCATTGGTTACACTGGCAACGATTTCCATTTTTGTTTTGTTTTTAAATTTGAATTGTTTTTTTAGGGTAATATCTAAGCGATGATAAAAAGGCAATCTTTCGCTATTAAAATCGCCCAACAATGTGTAAACTGAGTTACTGTTATTGGTGACATAATCTGTTGTAACGCCATTGTTAAATGGCTCTAGTTCAAAAAATCCAGCGGTAGGAGTGAAGGGCAGTCCTGACCCTAGATTCCAACGAATATTCAATTCAATATCCTTTTTACGTCCAAAGGTGTATGAACCCACCAAGTTAATGTTGTGTCGTCTATCAAAAACAGGAAAATACTCAATAAAACCATCCCATCTGGTATTGTAACCATATGAATAAACGCCCCATAAAAACAATCTGTTTTTAGAATATTTTAGCAACAGGTCTACCCCATAGGACTGTCCAGATTCAATAATAAAATCCTTTTTAAAAACATCATCAATCAAATCAAACTCTGCAATATCAGCATATAGCTTATTTTGGTTGATATTACTAAGCTGAGAAAAATACTTATAGTACCCTTCAATATTTACTTCAACGTGTTTACCTAAATCATATTCAAAACCGGCAATTGCGTGCCATGCGTATTGTAAGCCATTACTTATTTTTCTTGTCTGTTGAAATTCATTAACAAACTCGTCTTGCACATTCGTAGGGGCACTTAATAAACCATTAAATAGATTTACAATGTCTTTGTCTGATGAAGCTGATGTAAAGTTTTGAGAAAAACGACCACCAGAAAATTTAAATCTTAATTTTTCTGTCGCGTTATATTTCGCTCCAATCCTGGGTTCAGGAGAAATGGTGTTTAGTGAAGCATAGGCTTGAACTCTCATTCCAATTTGTAAAACCCAACGATTACCCACTCTTCTGTAATTGTAATAACCTCCTATTTCTGTTGTGAAATTTTCATCTTCAATGATTCGTTGTGCAAGATTGTAAGTTGTATATTTTGTATTGAATCCATTGATATTGAATCCATAATTCATTTCACCTTCGTTTTTAAGGAAGTAGCTAAAATCAAAACCCAAATCAAAACCTCCAATACTGGAAGTTCTTGGGGCTTGAGCCTCTTCAGAAAAGGTCGTTTCAAAAACACTACCATTAACATGACCTCTTATAAATATTGGAGAGCTACTAGGTACAAGTAAAAAATTAATACCACCACCAGAAGATTGCCAATTCAAATCAGCAATAGAATAGTTAACGCTATCCCTATTATGAAAAGCAAATGCGCTAAATTTTGAGCCTCCATTACCCGTAAAGGTCATTTTTCCATATAAATCTGTGAAGTTAAATGGAAGTCCATTTCCTTCATTCACTTCTGGATAAAGGCTTTTTGAGGTGTAGTCAAGCAAACTGTGTTTTGCAGAAAAAATGTAGGAACCGGCTCTTGGCGAATCACCATTTTTTTTACCCATTGGGCCTTCTAACACCAGTTTGGCCAGAAACGGAGATGCTGAAACTTTACCTGCAAAATTTTTCCTATTCCCGTCTCTATAGGTAATGTCCATTATAGATGAAATTCGTCCTCCATACTTGGCTTCAAAACCACCTGTATAGATATCTACATTTTTCACAAGTTCTGTTTCAAAAATAGAGAAAAAACCAATCGAGTGAAATGGGTTATAAATGGTCATTCCATCAAGAAGAATTTTATTTTGAATGGGCGTTCCTCCTCGAACATAAAGCTGCCCACCTTGATCACCTGTTGTAATTACCCCAGGGGTGACTGAAAATGCACCAACAATATCATTCTCTGCTCCATAACTAGGTATTCGTTCCAATCCCTCTTTACTTATTTTCAATTTAGATATTTCAATTTGGGTTCTTTTGGTTCTACTTTCAGCAGAAACCCTTACTTCATCAAATTCCTGAACACCTTCGGAAATACGCAATTCAAATTTCACATCTATGATGCTCTTTCCTTTGTTGAAATCGATGTTTTTGTAGACGGTTTCGTATTTCTGATTAGAAATTTTAAGTATGTACTTTTCTCTATCCAACTTTGGAATTTGAAAAAATCCGTTAAGGTCAGTAATTGCCCCGGCAATTATAGTGCTGTCTAATTTGAGGATTTTCACTTTTTCATATGCCATTGGTTCCCCATTGGCTTGATCGTAAACAAATCCTCTTACCGTAAGATTTTGGGCGAATGATACATTTCCCAAAAAAAGAAAAATAAAGAAGAACAAAAGTGGTTTCATAGGCGTATTAATAACA
>Ga0257121_1002842_pt1 | contig 11832 bp, 8 predicted proteins | sample SI106_100metaG_FD_190180 | JGI IMG/M metagenome (GOLD analysis project Ga0257121, IMG submission 190180) | Marine microbial communities from Saanich Inlet, British Columbia, Canada - SI106_100 | ecosystem: Environmental > Aquatic > Marine > Inlet | place: Canada: British Columbia | collected... | reverse complement strand
GATTTAGAATTAGAAAATGGAATAATTCTCCCATTAATGGAAGAATTTTATAGCATTCAGGGAGAGGGGTATTACACGGGGAATTCTGCTTATTTCTTACGAATTGGTGGTTGTGATGTCGGTTGCCATTGGTGTGATGTAAAAGAAAGTTGGGACGCAAAATTACATCCTCCAACAAAAGTTTCAGATATGATTTTGAATACACTCAATTTTCCTACAGAAACAGTAGTAGTTACTGGAGGAGAACCATTGATGTGGAACATGAATTTCTTAACAAAAAGTTTAAAGGAAAAAGGACTAAGAACTCATCTAGAAACATCAGGAAGTCATGAATTATCTGGAGAATGGGATTGGATATGTTTATCTCCAAAAAAGTTTCAGAAACCACTTAATACAATAAACCCAATTGCAGATGAGTTAAAAATAATAGTGCAAAATAAATCAGATTTTAAATGGGCAGAACAACAGAGGGATGGAGTTTCTGAAAAATGCAAACTCTATTTGCAGCCAGAATGGAGTAATAAAGAAAAGATGATTCCTTTAATAATTGATTATGTGATGGACAATCCAGAATGGCAAATCTCCTTACAAACACATAAATATCTACACATTCCTTAAATGAGAAAAATTTCTTTCATATTATTCCTTGTTCCTCTTGTAATGTTTTCTCAATCACAGAGAGATCAGAAGAAGTACAATAATATTGTGGAGTTAATTAAACAAAATGAATTAGAACTTGCTAAGCAAGAAAGTTATAAGTTATTGAAAAAAAATAAAGATTGGAAAAAACCTCATTTGTTACTTTCTAATATCTTTTTGAAAGAGCAGAATTATGAAAAAGGAGTAGAAGAATTTTTTAAGTACTATAACATTAATTCACAGAAAAGTTCTTTTCCTGTTTTTCAGCTAGCAGAAGTATTTTATAAAGAAGGAGTTTACTTAGAAGCATTAAAATACTTTAATATTTCTGCAAATCTGAGTGAAGAAGAAAATAAATATTCACATTACATAAATAATTGCAGATTTGCAATTGATGCAATGGAAAACCCTGTAAAGTTTGATTTTAAAAACATGGGTAAAAATATTAATACAGAAAACGCAGAATATTTACCTTTTATTTCAGCTGATGGAAATGAGTTTATTTTTACCAGATTATTAGAGTTTGAGGAGGGAATGTTTCAGGAAGATTTTTATAAATCAGAAAAGATCAATGGAGATTGGATAGAATCTTTACCAATGGAAATAAACACCATACAGAATGAAGGTTCAGTTACGGTATCTGCGGACGGTTCGTTTTTAATTTACACTGCATGCAATAGAGAAGATGGTAAGGGAAGATGCGATTTGTATTTATGTGTAAAACAAGAAAATGGAAAATGGAGTAAATCAGAGAATGTAAGTAATATAAATAGTAGAGATTGGGAGAGTCAGGCTTGTTTCTCACCGGATTTAAGATATGTATATTTTGTAAGTGATAGGAGAGGAGGTTATGGTGGAGATGATATTTGGAGATCAGAAATTACAAGATTTGGTTTTTCATCTCCAGAAAATTTAGGATTAACTATCAACACAAAAGAAGATGAAATGTCTCCTTTTTTTCACCCAGATAATTTAACATTTTATTTTGCATCAGAAGGACATACAGGAATGGGAGATTTTGATTTGTTTGTTAGTAGAAGATTACATTCAGATACTTTCTGGGGTATCCCAGAAAATTTAGGATATCCTATAAATTCTCATAATACAGAAAATTCTTTAGTTGTTTCAAATGATGGAAAAACAGCATATTTTGTTTCTGATAAAAGTGGATACGGAAAAGAAGATATCTTTAGTTTTCAACTTCCTGAAGATAAAAGATCTACTAAAATATCAGAATTGGAATTAGAAATTATTACACAAAATAATGGAAATGAAATAATACTAAAAAATGTACTTTTTGAAACAGATTCCTATGAATTAGTAGAGACTTCTTTTATTGAATTAAATACTCTAATAAACTATTTAAAAAAGAACCCCCAAATAAAAATTCATATTGAAGGACATACCGATAATATTAGTGATGATAAACATAATTTGATTTTATCTGACAATAGAGCTGCTAAAGTATACGGTTATTTAGTAGATAGAGGTGTTTCATCAGAAAGACTAAGCTATAAAGGATATGGTGAAAGTAAACCAATTTCAACAAATAAGACAGATCAGGGTAGACGACAAAATAGAAGAACTTCTTTTATTATTATTCCATAATATCTTCCTTGCTAAGTGGTTTTTCATCCATTCTCCAAATAAATTGTTCTAAAAACTTATCTGATTCTATTATATCTTGTATAGGTTTTGTTGTAGAGGTTGGCACAACTTTATAAGTAATATCCGAAAGTTTACTTTCCTTCATATTTATACTGATGTTACTACAAATAGCTTTGTTAAGTCCGATATTATCTTTGTTATCATCTTCAATTAGAAATAGCGATTGTCCGTTTCCATTTACATCAATTTTTCGGAGTTTGTTTTCACTAAAAAATGCTGTCATGTATTTTCCCATTATTTGATTATAGAATAAGGAATCTGCCTCAGATGCAATAAGTGGGTTTGGATAGAACAACATCTTTTCTATCTTCTGATTTTTCATCAAAATATTTATACTATCAGAAGTAATTTGCATATCATCAACCCAAAGAATAGGAGTGCGGTATAAATTTACAACAGAATCAGAAATACTATAGTACAAAGAGTCACATTTCCCTTGGAAATCTTTTTTAAATATCTTTACATTATCGTAAGCAAGAAGATAATCTTTTTCTGAGGAATAACTAACAAATTTATTTGCAGTCATAAAGAGTGTATCTTCATCAAAAATGACACTTAATAATGCGTTTTTTGTGACCTCAATTTTATCTTCATTTTCAAAATATTCTGACAAATCACCATTTACAATAATATTGTTTATGGTATCTATCAGGGAAATATTATTAATTGCTTTTCCATAACCTAAATTTCTATTGTAAAATAAACTATCACCTTTTACCAGATTTTCTCCGTTTGTGATATAGGCATTCTCTCGGAACTGAGATAAATTTGTAATAGTATTGTACCATCCATTTTCACAATAGATAGTGTTGTTGTTTGAATAAATATATGAAGGACCTAAAAAGAAAGTAGTTTTACTTTTAGAATTATAATTTAAAGTGTCAGTTTCTACTGTGTAATTTGTGGAGATTACTTCTACATTTTTTTTAAAATAAAACAAGTGAGATTTGGTGTTATAAGTTCCTTTTTCTGAAGTTAAAGTTAATTCACCATCTTTAATTTCACCTTTTGTTATATAATATGCAATATCTTCTTTTAAGTTAAAAGTAATTTCCTGAGTAGACAGTTTAGTGTGTTTATCTTGCAGATAAACTCCACCACTCAAATAAGCAATATTATTATTTCCTTCATAGATTAGTTTTTCCCCTCTCATAGATAAAGAGTCTCCTTTTTTTATACGAATATTGCCAAATGCAATCATCTTATTTCTCTTCATGTAATGATGAGAAGAATCGCATTTCATTATTGTGTTATTATGTTTAAAAGAAACATTCCCTGAGCAAATCCAATAATCAGAATTTTTTGGGCCATTAACAAGTTTGTCAGAATTTAATAATTCTATTTTTTCAGAAGATTGAGCATTACTGTTAATACTAGCAAGAAGTACTAATATATAAACTATGTATTTCAATTTTATCTAAAGAATGTTTGTTTTCTGTCGGGACCAACCGATACAATACTAATTGGAGTCTCTAACTCTTTCTCAAGATATGCAATGTAGTCATGTACTTCTTGAGGAGCTTCATCTAAACTAGAGATGTGCATCAAATCTTTATCCCATCCTTTTAGTTCTGTATATACAGGAGTTAAATTTTCGTTATCCTCAAACGGAAGGTAATCAATTTTATTGCCATCTAACATATAGTGAGTACAAACATTAATTGTTTCTAAACCTGAAAGAACATCTGCCTTCATCATATTAAGTTGTGTTACTCCATTTATGTTTATAGCATATTTAAGTGCTGGTAAATCAATCCACCCACATCTTCTTGCTCTACCGGTAGTAGATCCAAATTCGTTTCCAATTTTAGCCAATCTAGCTCCAATCTCATCAAAAAGTTCTGAAGGGAAAGGTCCACTACCAACTCTTGTGCAATATGCTTTAAAAATACCAATTACTTCTCCAATTTTATTCGGAGCAATACCTAAACCAGTACATGCTCCTGCTGTAATTGTGTTTGATGAAGTAACAAAAGGATAAGAACCGAAATCAATATCTAAAAGAGTTCCTTGAGCACCTTCTGCAAGTATCTTTTTCCCATCTTTTATTGATTTATGAATAAAATGTTCTGATTCAATATGAGGAAATCTTTTTAGAGTATCTAAACTATCAAACCATTTTTGTTCTAACTCTTCTAATTTATAGTTAAAATCATAGAAATTCAGAAGCTGAATATGTTTGTTTTTTAATTTTTCATATTTTTCAGTAAAATTTTTATCAGAAATATCACCAACTCTAAGTCCATTACGACCTGTTTTGTCCATATAAGTAGGACCAATCCCTTTTAGAGTAGAGCCAATTTTATTTTTTCCTTTAGCTTTTTCAGAAGCAGCATCCAGAAGTTTATGAGTAGGTAAAATTAAATGTGCTTTTTTAGATATTAAAAGATCTGACATTTCCACATCCAGTTTATCAATTTCATTGATCTCATTTTCAAAAATAATAGGGTCAATTACAACTCCATTTCCTATAATATTCATTGATCGTTTATGAAATATTCCTGAAGGTATAGTGTGCAATACATGTTTTATTCCATCAAATTCCAAAGTATGGCCTGCATTTGGACCTCCCTGAAATCTAGCAATAATATCATATTTTGAGGTTAATACATCTACAATTTTACCTTTCCCTTCATCTCCCCATTGTAGACCTAAAAGAACATCTGCTTTCATATATTATTTTTCTTTATTTTGACAATTATTACAAGTTCCATAAAAATTTAAGGAATGTCTTTCAATTTTGAAATGCATATTTTCTAGGATACTATTTTTAATATTTTGAATTCTCGGATCACAAAATTCTATCACCTCATCACAAGAAGTGCAAATGACATGATCGTGTTGTTTACTTAAAAAACTTCTTTCGTATTGAGCTTGAGTTTTTCCGAATTGATGTTTTCGTATAAGTTTGCAATCTAATAAAAGTTCGATTGTATTGTATAAGGTAGCTCGGCTAACTCTATAGTTTTTATTTTTCATCAGTATATACATAGATTCGATATCAAAATGACCACTATTATCATAAATTTCTGATAAAATAGCATATCTCTCAGGAGTTTTTCTTTGCTTATTTCCCTCTAAATAATTAGTGAAAATTTCGGTTACTTTATTGTGTATATCTTTTTCTGACATTTAAAATTTAACAGAGTGTAAAAATATAAAAAATACTTAGTTCAGTAATAAAAATAATAAGGATCTTAGTAAAAAGTTAAGTGTGTTTATAAATTCTTTTTATTTTGGTTACACCATCTACATTTTTTAATTTTTCTGTAAGAGTATTTAATACAGTAACATTGTGTACAAATAAGGTTATTTCTCCTTCAAAAACTCCATCATCACTATTAATATTGATAGATCTCATATTTACATTCATTTGCGATGAAATAATTTTAGTGACATTATTAATAAGTCCTAATCGGTCAATTCCTTTGACATTAATTATTGCAATAAAGTCAATCTTTTCTCTATCTACCCAACTAGAATCTAAAATCCTGTATGCGTAGTTTGAGAGGAGTTGTATAGAGTTAGGACAATCATCTTTATGGATTTTTATCCCATCTTCTACAGTAGTAAATCCAAAAATTCTATCTCCAGGAATTGGATTACAGCAATTAGCTAATTTATAAGGCAATACTTCCTCATCTTCTCCGAAGACAATAATTTTATTATCAGATCTGCCTTTTGTTATAACCTGAGAACTTTTATATATTTTTCGTTTTATTGTTTCGTACCATCCTGCATTCTTTGCTTTGACAAACTCTTTAATTTGTGTGTTTAAGATAGAGCTACTTCCAAATTTAAAATACAAATCTAAAGATGTCTTCACGTTGAAAAACTTAATTAGTTCAGTCTCAGTTTTTCTATCTAGTTTGACCTTCAGATGTCTTAGTTTTCTTTCTGCAATTTTTTTGCCATTTTTTGCAATCTCTTTCTTTTCTTCTTTTAAGGAAGATTTAATTTTTGCTTTTGCCCTAGCGGTAACAACAAATTTTAACCAGTCTTTTTTCGGTTTTTGTTTTTTTGATGTAATAATCTCTACCTGATCTCCACTAGATAATATATGACTTAAAGGGACTAGCTTTCCATTTACTTTAGCTCCCAAACAATTAGATCCTACTGCTGAATGTATTTCAAATGCAAAATCAAGTGCAGTTGCATTTTTCGGTAGTTTTTTTAAATCTCCTTCAGGAGTGAAAATAAATATCTCGCTTGAAAAAAGATTTAATTTAAAATCATCAATGAAATCTATAGCATTCGTCTCAGGATTTTCTAATAACTCTCTTATTTTAGTTATCCAATCATCTAAAGAAGATTCTTTTGTATTCTTATTTTTATATTTCCAATGGGCTGCATATCCTTTTTCGGCAATATCATCCATTCTGCTAGTTCTGATTTGCACTTCCACCCATTTTCCTTCAGGGCCCATAACGGTAGTGTGTAAGGATTCGTAACCATTCGATTTTGAAGTAGATATCCAATCTCTTAGTCTATCAGGATTTGGTTTGTAAAAATCAGTAACAAAAGAATAAATTCGCCAACAATCAGACTTTTCTCTATCTATCGGAGTGTCAATAATTATTCGAACAGCAAATTTGTCGAATACATTATCAAAATCAACGTTTTGTTTAGTCATTTTTTTCCTGATGGAATAAATTGATTTTGGTCTTCCTTTTATTTCAAAACTAAATTCTTTTTCTTTCAAAACAGATTTTATAGGCCTGATAAATTTTCGTATATATTTTGTTCTGTCTTCTTTTGTGTCTATTAATTTCTGAGAGATTTCCTTGTACTCTTCAAGTTTTGTGTGTTTGAGTCCTAGATCTTCTAATTCAGTCTTAATGGGATACAAACCTAACCTATGAGCAAGAGGAGCATATAAATAGAGTGTTTCAGAAGAGATTTTCTTCTTTTTATCAACCGGCATTGAGTCTAAAGTTCTCATGTTATGCAATCTATCTGCAAGTTTTATTAGGATAACTCTTACATCATCAGAAAGTGTAAGTAACATTTTTCTAAAGTTTTCAGCTTGTAAAGAAACATCTTGATTAAATACTTCGGATATTTTAGTTAATCCTTCAATAATCTTTGCTACTTTAGGTCCAAATAACCTTTGTATGTCTTCAATTTCATAATCTGTATCTTCAACAACATCATGTAGTAAAGCGCAAACAATAGAAGTAGATCCAAGCCCAATTTCTTTAGCAGCAATATGTGCTACAGCAATAGGATGGTAAATATATGGTTCTCCAGATTTCCTTCGAATGTCTTTATGAGCATTAACTGCCAGTTTAAAAGCTGCTCGTATATCTTTTTTGTCTTTTTTATTTGTTTTATCTGAACAAGCTCTTAGCAGATTTCGATATTTGTTTATTATCTCTTTATCTTCTTTTTTTGTATCAATATTTACCATTAGAAAATAATATTAACTTTTAAAAATCGGCAAATCTTGCATCAAATTATTCACTTTCTTCTTTACTGAATTTATAACATCTTCATCTTCAAAATTCATGATTACTTCATCAATTAAGTCAACAATATATGTTATTTTATCTTCTTTAATTCCTCTAGTGGTAATTGCAGGAGTTCCAACTCTCATTCCTGAGGTTATAAATGGTGATTGAGTATCGAAGGGAACCATGTTTTTATTTACTGTAATATCAGCTGAAACAAGTGCGTTCTCAGCTTGTTTTCCGGTAATATTTTTGCTTCTTAAGTCAATTAACATACAGTGATTTTCAGTACCACCAGAGATTACTTTATATCCTTTTTCTACAAAACATTTTGCCATTTTCTTAGAGTTTGCAATAACTTGTTTTCCGTATTCAACAAAATTTGGAGATAGTGATTCTTTAAAAGCAATTGCTTTAGCAGCAATTACATGTTCTAAAGGTCCTCCTTGGCTTCCAGGGAATACTCCAGAATTTAATATTGCAGACATCATTCTTATTTTTCCTTTTGGAGTTTTTAACCCCCACGGATTTTCAAAATCTTTCCCCATCATTATCATTCCACCTCTAGGTCCTCTTAAAGTTTTATGTGTAGTAGTAGTTAATATATGACAATATGGAGCAGGGTCGTTTAATAATTTTGCGGCAATTAAACCTGCAGGATGAGAAATATCTGCAATTAAAAGAGCTCCAACTTTATCAGCAATTTTACGAAATTTTTTGTAATCCCAATCTTGTGAATAAGCAGAAGCTCCACAAATAATCATTTTTGGTTGTTCTGAAATTGCAGTTTCTTCTATTTTGTCGTAATTTACTTTTCCTGTTTCTTTTTCTACATTATAAAAAGATGTTTTGTACAGTTTTCCAGAAAAATTTACTGGAGAACCATGAGTTAAATGTCCTCCGTGAGAAAGATTAAATCCTAAAATTTTATCTCCTGCATTTAAGCAAGCCAACATCACAGATGAATTTGCTTGAGAACCAGAATGAGGTTGAACATTTACATATTCTACACCAAAAAGTTCTTTCGCTCTATCGATAGCTAATTGTTCTATTTGATCCACAACTTCACATCCACCGTAATATCTTTTTCTAGGATATCCTTCAGCATATTTATTTGTCAAACAACTACCCATTGCTTGCATAACTTCATCACTTACAAAATTCTCAGAAGCAATTAATTCAATTCCGTTTCTTTGTCTATAGTCTTCTTTTTCAATCAAATTGAAAATTTCTGTATCTTTTTTCATAATTTAGTTTTATTTTGGCTGAGTAAATTTTAAGCACAAATATAGAATTAATATGAATAGAATAACACAGCTTTTTGGAATAAAATATCCGATAATTCAAGGAGGTATGATTTGGTGTAGCGGATGGGAACTTGCATCTTCTGTAAGTAATTCTGGAGGATTAGGTTTGATTGGTGCTGCATCCATGTATCCTGAAGTTTTAAGAGATCATATTATTAAATGTAGGGAAGCTACAGATAAACCTTTTGGGGTAAATCTTCCTTTGTTGTATCGTGATTTAGACCAACATATTCAAATAATTATTGAGATGGGAGTTAAAATTGTTTTTACTTCCGCTGGGAGTCCTAAAAAATACACTCCAATTTTAAAAGAAAATGGCATAAAAGTAGTTCATGTAGTTTCTAATTTAAAATTTGCGAAAAAATCAGAAGAGGCTGGTGTTGACGCTATTGTTTGTGAAGGATTTGAAGCTGGAGGACACAATGGAAAGGAAGAAATAACTAGCATGTGTCTCATACCAAATGTATCTGAAAATGTACACATTCCAGTAATTGCTGCAGGAGGAATAGGAATTGGAAAAGCAATGTTAGCAGCTTTTAGTTTGGGTGCAGAAGGAGTGCAGATTGGAAGTAGGTTTGTAGCTTCTCAAGAATGTTCTGCTCATCCTAATTTTAAAGATGCTGTGGTAGAATCGAAGGAAGGAGATACTATGCTTTCTTTAAAGAAATTAACTGCAGTTAGATTATTAAATAATAATTTCTACCAGAAGGTTTTAGAAGCTGAAAATAGGGGAGACTCCATAGAGGAATTAAGAGAACTGTTGGGAAGAGGAAGATCTAAGAAAGGCATGTTTGAAGGAGATTTAAAAGAAGGTGAACTGGAGATAGGTCAGGTCTCTTCTATGATAAATGAGATAAAACCGGTGAAAGCAATTATAGATGAAATTATTTCTGATTTTGAGATAGAAAAAGAAAGAATTAGTAAAATAGAATTCTAAGATTCTTTTGAACTTATAAGATATTTTGCATCTTTGTATATATTTAATTTTATATAAACATATAAATTACTATATTTGTAGCTAAATTAAAAATCTATCAATTATGAATAAACATTTACTAATTACATTAATTACATTATTTTCATTTCAAAGCTTATTTGCTCAACTTCCTAATGGATCAATTGCTCCTAATTTTGAACTGACTGATCTCAATTCAGTAACTCATAAGCTTTATGAAGATTATACTGACTTAGGATACACTGTTTTTATAGATTTCTCTGCAGTATGGTGTGGTCCTTGTTGGTCATATCACACCTCTCATGCATTAAAAGATGTATATGAAAATCACGGACCTCTTGGGCATCCTGGTGTAAATGCTAGTACAACTAATGATGTAATGGTTTTCTTTATAGAGGGGGATGAAAACTCAGAAACATGTCTTGGAGGAACAGGATGTGGAACTCAAGGTGATTGGATAACAGGAACTCCATATCCTATAATCTGTACAGATGCAAATAGTGGTTTTGGTAACCCTGCTTCTATTGCAAGTACTTGGGCTATTAGTGGTTGGCCTACTGTTTATCAAGTTTGTCCTGACAGGACCTTGCAATCGATTGGTCAAGCTCAATCTCTTTATTCATTAGTAAATGCTTGCTTACCTCCACCTTCTTTTAATGATGACGCTAGAAGTTTTATGAACAGTTCAGCATCATCTGGTTGTTCTTCTATAGAGCCAGTAATAACTATACAAAACTATGGACTTAATAATCTTACGGAAGTAACAATCGATGTGTCTGTTAATGGATCTCCTTTACCATCAATGCTGTTTGATGAGTATTGGGATAATAATACAAATCAATACGAACCATTGAATCTAACTACTTTAGATATGAAAGACGTTGTACTTAATCCAATAACAGATTTAGTAAATGGTGATGTAATTACTATTAATGTTAGTATGCCAAATGCAACTGTTGATTCTGATCCATTAAATAATCAGCTAATTTCTTTTGTTGTAGATCTTGGTTTTAATAATGCATATTGGGACGGTGATTTATCTATTACTGTTTCGGGATCAACTAATACAAACGCTTGGTTTCTTAAGAAAGTAAGTAATAATCAGATAATTGCTTCTGGATGGGGTGGTGTTGCTGGAGTTACTAATGACTTTCCATTAGAGTTTAATGAATGTTATACATTACAAAATATTAATGGAGGTAATGAGAGCTATACTGTTACTGATGGAGCGACACCTCCACAAATTATATTACAAGGGACTGTTTCTGGCCCTGAAGATTTTGATAATTTTACGACAGGTAATGAGGTTTGGACTGGTATTGATAATCAAGAGATGAATTCTATTTCTGTATACCCTTCTCCTGCTAAAGATAAATTGTATGTTGAAGGAGAGTATGATTATTTAAGAATTATTGATTTATTAGGAAAAGAGATTTTGCATTCAAGATATGCAGAATCTATTGATGTTTCTTCTTTAAATAATGGACTATATTTATTAGAGATTATATCTTCTGATAAAAGATATTCTCAAAAAATTCAGATTGACAGATAATATAAAACAGAAGCATCTTGAATATATAATTAAAGAATCTTTTTCGTTATGTTCTCGTATATCTTTTAAATAAAATAATCTGTAATTTATGAAGAAAATAGCTGTATCCTTAATTTTAATTTTTAGTAGCTTACTATCCTACTCATCACATTTTATGGGAGGTGAGATTACGTGGCAGTGCATTAAAGGAGGTCCTGATGTTGGTAAATATATTTTTCAAATGAAAGTATATAGAGATTGCAATGGAATTACCTTTTCTCA
>Ga0257121_1002841_pt1 | contig 11832 bp, 7 predicted proteins | sample SI106_100metaG_FD_190180 | JGI IMG/M metagenome (GOLD analysis project Ga0257121, IMG submission 190180) | Marine microbial communities from Saanich Inlet, British Columbia, Canada - SI106_100 | ecosystem: Environmental > Aquatic > Marine > Inlet | place: Canada: British Columbia | collected... | reverse complement strand
ATAATACGCTTTACCCTGCCATGGCCCGGCACTTACACGCAGGTCGCCACCAGGCAGCGGCCCACGCCAGCATTGAAGGGCTGGATCACTTTGACAAAGTGATTGATATTGACCAAAGCCCAATTGGTCGCACCCCCCGTTCGAATCCAGCGACCTACACGGGTCTTTTCACACCGATTCGGGAGCTCTTTGCCGGAACACCTGAATCACGGGCGCGAGGCTACAAGGTTGGGCGCTTCTCCTTTAATGTACGCGGTGGCCGCTGCGAAGCCTGTCAAGGTGATGGCCTGATCAAGGTTGAAATGCATTTCCTGCCTGATATCTACGTCCCTTGCGATACCTGTCAAGGCAAACGCTACAACCGCGAGACCCTGGACATCCGCTACAAGGACCGCAGCATCGACCAGGTACTTGGGATGACAGTAGTCGAGGCTGTAGAGTTCTTTGCCGCGATCCCAGTCATCAAGCGCAAACTGGACACCTTGCTCGATGTCGGCCTGGGGTATATCGGCCTAGGGCAAAGCGCAACCACGTTGTCCGGAGGTGAGGCACAACGGATAAAACTGGCGCGCGAATTATCCAAGCGTGACACCGGGCGCACCCTGTACATCCTTGATGAGCCCACTACCGGGCTGCATTTTCATGATATCCGCCAGTTACTGACAGTACTGCACCGCCTACGTGACCACGGGAACACCGTGGTGGTCATCGAACACAACCTTGATGTCATCAAGACCGCCGACTGGATTATTGATCTTGGCCCAGAGGGTGGCCAACGGGGCGGTCAACTGGTGGCATCCGGTTCGCCCGAACAGGTTGCCCTGATCAAAAAATCCTATACCGGCCAGTTTCTCCAGGCATTATTTAATAAAACCTCCGTCGATTAAGCTTGCGCTTTGGTCACCGCCACGAAGGCTTAGACGATTCAGCTTCCGGTTTAAGATCCTTGGCCTGACCATCAGACCACAAAAACCGGTCCAAAAATTAGTGCTGTGGTATTGTTTTCACGCCATGGGTAACTATTGTATTGACGCCTTAGATCAGAGGACCAAACCAACGATTTGGCCCCACTGCCAGATCATCTAACAAAGGGATTGATTCATGGCCCACTCAACGCCTCACACTGACATTGACCCACTGGAGACGAGCGAGTGGCAGGATGCTTTGACTTCGGTAATCGAGCGTGAAGGAGAAGAGCGAGCCCACTTTCTTCTGGAAACACTGATCGACCAGGCACGGCGCTCAGGCACACATATTCCTTATCGACCCACCACCGCTTACCTCAACACCATACCGGCGGCGCATGAATCCCGCAGTCCCGGAGACGCAGAGATCGAGTGGCGAATCCGCTCACTGATACGCTGGAACGCCTTGGCCATGGTGGTTCGCGCCAACCAAATCAGTAGCGAACTGGGTGGCCATATTGCCAGTTACGCCTCGGCTGCGACACTGTATGACGTCGGTTTCAACCATTTCTGGCGTGGACCCGATGCTGAAAATGGCGCTGACCTGGTCTTTATGCAAGGGCACTCGGCGCCCGGTATCTATGCTCGAGCTTTTCTCGAGGGACGCCTTAGTGAAACGCAGTTGGAGAATTTTCGCCAAGAGGTTGATGGCCAAGGCCTGTCGTCCTATCCCCACCCCTGGTTGATGCCGGGATTCTGGCAGTTCCCGACGGTATCTATGGGTCTTGGGCCGATCCAGGCGATTTATCAGGCGAGGTTCATGAAATACCTGCAGCACCGCGAATTCATCCCGATGTCGGATCGCAAGGTGTGGGCTTTCATGGGCGACGGCGAGATGGACGAACCAGAATCGATGGGCGCGCTGGGCCTGGCCGGTCGCGAAGACCTGGATAACTTGATCTTTGTGATCAACTGCAACTTGCAACGCCTCGATGGCCCAGTGCGCGGCAACGGCAAAATTATCCAGGAACTTGAAGGGGAGTTCCGTGGTGCCGGCTGGAACGTTATAAAAGTGATCTGGGGCTCCTATTGGGACCCTCTTCTCATGCGTGATACCAAGGGCCTTTTGAAACAGCGCATGGAAGAGGCCCTTGATGGTGAATACCAGGCCTTCAAAAGCAAAGATGGCGCTTTCGTTCGCGAGCACTTTTTCGGCAAGTATCCGGAGCTCGCCGCGATGGTGGCCAACATGACCGATGAGGATGTCTGGCGCTTAAACCGGGGTGGCCACGACCCGCACAAAGTCTATGCCGCCTACGCTGCCGCAATGACGCATAGTGGCCAGCCGACCGTAATCCTGGCAAAGACTGTAAAAGGCTACGGCATGGGCGAATCCGGCGAAGGGCAGAACATCACCCACAGCCAGAAAAAAATGGCCGATGAGTCGTTGCTGGCTTTTCGCGACCGTTTCCGCATACCGCTTAATGATGACGATGTGTTGGCTTGCAAGTTCTATCACCCGGGAGAAGACAGCCCGGAAGTGCGCTACCTCAAAGACCGCCGCACGGCGCTCGGCGGCAGCCTTCCAGCACGCACTGATAGCGCACCCAGTCATCCCACACCAGATCTTTCGATATTCCAATCGCAGCTGGATGGCACTGGAGAACGCGAGATATCGACCACCATGGCTTTTGTACGCATCCTGACGGCACTGACGCGGGACAAGGTTATCGGGCCTCACGTGGTTCCGATAGTGCCCGATGAGTCACGGACTTTCGGTATGGAAGGCATGTTTCGGCAGTTGGGTATCTATGCCCCTGAAGGCCAGTTATATATCCCCGAAGATGCAGATCAATTAATGTACTACCGCGAAGATATCCAAGGACAGGTATTGCAAGAAGGCATCACCGAAATGGGTGCTATGTCTTCGTGGATAGCGGCCGCAACCGCGTATGCTAACCACGGGATTGCCATGATCCCTTTTTACATTTTTTACTCAATGTTCGGTTTGCAGCGGGTCGGTGATCTTGCCTGGGCTGCGGGGGACCTGCAGGCACGAGGGTTTCTGATCGGCGGTACCGCAGGACGCACCACCCTGGCCGGTGAAGGATTGCAACACCAGGATGGGCACAGTCTGTTGCTTGCCTCAAGTATTCCTAACTGCATCTCCTATGATCCAGCCTTTAATTTTGAGCTCGCGGTCATTATCCAAGATGGTTTGCGAAGAATGTTTACCGATAAGGAAAACATTTTTTATTACATCACTGTGATGAACGAGAACTATTCACACCCGGCGCTACCGGACAATGTGAACGATGGCATTCTCAAGGGCATGTACCCGCTGCTTTCTTCAAAGCGAGGGCGCAAGGCCGCACCCCGGGTGCAACTTCTCGGCAGTGGCGCGATTCTGCGGGAATCACTCGCTGCAGCGAAGTTGCTGGAACAGGATTTTGGTGTCCTATCCGACGTCTGGAGTGTAACCAGTTATAACGAATTAGCCCGCCAAGGTCGAAACGTTACGCGGTGGAATCGCCTGCACCCAGACGAACCGCCACAGATCGCCTACGTCACGGAACAACTGACAAAAGCAGGCGGCCCCGTCGTCGCTGCCACTGACTACACTCAGACCTATGCCGATCAGATTCGCGAGTTTGTTCCGGGACGCTACGTGGTGCTGGGCACTGACGGCTTTGGGCGCAGCGGTACCCGTGAACAATTGCGGGGTTTCTTTGAGGTCAACCGCTACCATATCGCACTTGTGGCTTTGACTGCGCTTGCCGACGAAGGGGCCTTACCCCGCTCAACGATTTTGGACGCGATCAGCCGTTACCCGGTCGATCCCGAAAAACCTAACCCGGCGACAGCCTGACAGGGGTTAGCCAATGAGTGAACCCCTGAAGATTACGATACCCGACATTGGAGATTTCGAGAGTGTCGATGTGATTGAGGTGCTGATCGTGTCGGGGGAGTCTGTCCAGGCTGAGGATCCACTCATTACGCTAGAGAGCGACAAGGCCACCATGGATGTGCCATCCCCTGCAGCCGGGCGTATTACCGAGGTGTTGGTTGCGGTGGGTGACAAAGTGTCTCAAGGCGGCCTAGTGGCATTGCTGGACCCGGCTGAAATGGATGTAGCCGATATAACACCTGTCGAGGGTATACCCCAAGCTCAGCCAACAGAAGCTATAGCAACACCCACCATCGAAGCCGTCCCACAACCCGCCCTCTCTCCAGGGCGGCCCGAAACGGCCACCCAGTCACCGACTCAGCCCATGGCACCCCCGGGCACGCTGCCATCACCTCTCGAGGGTGGCAATAAACTACCCCATGCGAGCCCAGCTGTGCGCCGCTTTGCCCGGGAGCTCGGTGTTGACCTTTCCCAGATAAATGGCACCGGTGCGCGTGGACGTATCCTCCAGGATGATGTTCGCCAGTTTGTTAAAGCCGCTCTGATCAGACCCGTCTCCGACTCAAGGCCTATGGAAGGTGCCGGTATACCCCCTATGCCCGAGGTCGACTTCTCTCGCTGGGGGACCATCGATACCAAACCGCTTTCACGAATCCAGCGCCTCTCGGGGCGTTATCTGCATAGAGCCTGGCTGAACATCCCGCATGTCACTCATCACGATGATGTCGATATCACCGAACTGGAATCCTTCCGCCAATCCCTGAAACAGGACAAGGCGCACAGCGGTACACGCATTACGATCCTGTCCTTCTTGATGAGAGCAGTGGCCAGTGCACTGAAAGCCTTTCCGACCTTCAACGCCTCATTATCACCGGACGGTGAGAGCCTGATTCTCAAACAGTATTTTCACATTGGTGTCGCGGTGGATACCGATAACGGTCTGGTCGTACCGGTCATTCGAGACGTAGACAGCAAAGGCATTGTGCAGCTTGCGAAAGAGCTCGCTGAAATCAGTGCGCGGGCCCGTGATGGAAAACTCAAACCGGGCGAAATGCAAGGTGGCTGCATGAGTATTTCCAGTCTCGGTGGCATCGGCGGCACCGCCTTCACACCCATTGTCAATGCGCCGGAGGTAGCTATTCTGGGCGTTACTCGCTCGCGGATGACTCCGGTCTGGAACGGCACTGAATTCCAACCGCGGTTGATGCTGCCACTGGATCTTTCCTATGACCACCGGGTCATCGATGGAGCACAAGCTGCGCGCTTTATGGCCTTCCTCAGTGCTGCACTGGAAGATGCCCGGCGGTTGCTGCTGTAGGCGTCTGAAAAGAGATTATTCTGTGAGTGATACCCCTATCACCATCAACGTGCCTGATATCGGAGATTTTCGTGATGTCGATATCATAGAGGTACTCATCGCCCCTGGCGACACCGTTAACATCGAAACGCCGCTGATTACGCTGGAAACCGACAAAGCCACCATGGATGTCCCGTGCCCGGTTGCTGGCAAAATCATCGAAGTCCTGGCTCAGGTAGGCGGCCAGATATCTGAAGGTGATCCCGTTGCCATCGTGGCGTCGACCAACGAATCCACAACGCTTTCGCCCCCTCCAACCGATGCCACAAAAACAACAACACCCCCTGAAGCAGCCGCTCTGGAGAGCGCACCACCGGTCATAAAAAACGATGATACTGATGTAGATCTTGTGGTGCTGGGCTCTGGCCCGGGCGGGTACACCGCAGCCTTTCGCGCCGCCGATCTTGGCCTTAAAGTGGCCCTGGTTGAGCGTTACCCGACTCTCGGCGGCGTCTGTCTGAATGTAGGTTGTATCCCGTCCAAGACATTGCTGCATGCAGCGCGCGTTATTGAGGAGGCTCACGAGATGCGTCCCCATGGCATCGATTTTGGGGAGCCGACCATTAACGTGGTGCAACTGCGCGAGTGGAAAGACCAGGTTGTTGGCCAGTTGACCGGCGGCCTTGCCGGCTTGGCCAAAAAACGCCGGGTCGAAGTCATCACAGGCATTGGCGAGTTCATCTCATCACACAACATAAGTATCCGCGGGTCTGCGGGTGAACGAACCGTAGGTTTTTCTCAGGCGATTATCGCCGCCGGCTCGCAAGCGATTGCATTACCCGGGCTTCCAGAGGATCCACGCATCATCGACTCGACCGGAGCATTAGCGCTTGACCATATTCCGGATCACTTGCTGGTTATCGGCGGCGGCATCATCGGTCTGGAACTGGCTACGGTATTTCGAGCACTGGGCAGCCAGGTCAGTATTGTAGAGATGTCCAGTCAACTGATTCCCGGCGCCGATCCTGACCTGGTCAAGCCGCTCGCCAAACGGCTGGCGAAACAGTGCCATGGCATCTATCTGAATACCCGAGTCATCAGTGCACAACCACAGGACGATGGCTTGCTCGTCAGTTTTGCGGGTGACAACACCCCCAGCGAAACCCGTTATGACGCTGTTTTGGTTGCGGTGGGGCGCACACCGAATGGCCATCACATCAATGCACCAGCGGCGGGCGTCGCGGTTGATGAGCAGGGCTTTATTACAGTGAATGCTCAGCAACAAACCAACGTCGCCCACATTTTTGCCGTTGGCGATATTGTGGGCCAGCCCATGCTGGCCCACAAAGCAACCCACCAAGCTAAGGTAGCGGCCGAGGTGGCCGCCGGGCACAAAAGCGCGTTCGACGCTCGGGTCATCCCATCGGTTGCCTATACAGACCCGGAAATCGCCTGGGTGGGACTTACCGAGACTGAGGCAAAAAACCGGAATATCGAGTATGAGAAAGGCGTCTTTCCCTGGGCTGCCAGCGGCCGGGCGCTGTCGCTGTCTCGAAGCGAAGGCTTTACCAAGTTGCTTTTCGAACCGGTGACACAGCGAATTCTTGGCGCCGGCATTGTCGGGTCCAACGCTGGCGAACTGATTGCCGAGATCGGCCTTGCCATTGAAATGGACTGTGTCGCTCAGGATATCAGCCTTACTGTGCACCCACACCCTACGCTGTCCGAGACCACGGCTTTCGCGGCAGAAGCCTTCGAAGGCACAATCACCGATCTGTATCTGCCACGCAAGCGCTAGCGACGCCAGGCGACACTGGCCGGCATCTGAAACTCCACCGTGCAGACCTCACTCAGTTTTAACGTCACGGGCAGCGGACCGGCACTGGTTATCCTGCATGGTCTTTTCGGTTCGGGAACCAACTGGAGGCGTATTGCCGATAACCTGAAACATCACTGGCAGGTTTTTACCCCGGACCTGCCCAACCATGGCAAATCGCCCTGGGTAACTAACATGAGCTATCCGGCACAGGCGCGGGCAGTAGTGCAGTTTATTCAGCAACACGCACTGGAGAGGCCCGTTCTTCTGGGACACAGCATGGGCGGCAAAACAGCCATGACAGTGGCACTGACCACTCAAATCAAACTGCGCGCTTTGGTAGTCGCAGATATTGCCCCGGTCACCTACCAGCACTCGCACGGACCCTTGGCTCGAACTCTGCAACAGCTTGACCTCACCAACTTAACTAGCCGCCAGCAGGCCGATCAGGCGCTCGCAGGAGACATTCCTGACCGGACCCTGCGCCAGTTTCTATTACAGAACCTGGAGCTTCGAAACAACACGCTTCACTGGCGATTGAATCTCGACGTGATCAATACACAAATAGATTCTCTTTCTGGTTTTCCTGAAGTGGTGGAGCCATACGATGGGCCAACCCTGTTTATATATGGGAGTCGTTCCGACTACATCGACGCGACGCATACCTCAACCATCAAATCGCTGTTCCCCCAATCGCAGATGCACGCGATCGCGAATGCTGGACACTGGCTGCAAGCGGAGCAGCCTGAAGCTTTCCTGTCAGCGCTCGAAGATTTTCTAAGCAGTTGATCCTGTCTTGCCGCGCCTATCAGTCAGTTAGCAGAGTACGCCTGGTAATTTTCGGTGGGCTTGATTACGCCCGATGGCCGAGGCACGTGCCGGATAGCAAAGCCGCAATCCCCCAGCAACTGGGAGATTCTTGGGTCTAGAATTTGGCCCTTCGCATCGCACTCGGACTCGAAAACGACCAGCCGAACACTGCCGCCGCCTAAAGTCTGCTCAGCGCCGCGTAATACCGGATATTCCCAGCCTTCCACATCGATCTTAAGGACTGTCGGCAACATGTTGGCTTGTTGGCAGAAATAATCCAAAGTCTGAACGCCTACCTCGACCTGGCCCACGGCCTGACGGTATGGCCAAGACCCAAAACCACTCTCACCAGAATCGCTGGCACGGATAAACGTCTGCGTCCCGACACGGTCTGACAACCCCAGCGATTCAATACGAAGATTCGCACGCGACCAGTTATTCAGTTGTTGCTGCTGCGCCAACACCGCACAGGTGTTAGGGTCGGGCTCAAATGCGACGACACCCTTGACTTCACATGACAAGGCCAGACAACTGAAATATCCCGAATTCGCACCGATATCAAAAAAAACGTCGTCAGGGTTCAACGACTCCCGCAGTAACGCTGTGATTTCCGGTTCGTGGACTCGATTACACAACAGATTACGCTGTAGCCAATCCTGCTGATCACATGCGAAAAGAAAGCCCGGTTCGGTGCGAACCACAATACGGCGTCTGCCGATAACGCGCTCAAGGGACGTGAGATGCCGAGCCTTACCCGGCGGAATACGCGGACGAAAAAACAGCGCCCGCAAAACAATCCCCAGTGCCGGATGGTACGTTCCAGGCAATAACTGACAACGCGGGTCCAAGGTCAAGAATTCTTACCCGGTGCAAACCCTGGTCGCCGGTCAGGCTTGTTCCAGTTCAACCAGCGTGCCACAAAAATCTGCCGGGTGCAGGAACAGCACCGGCTTGCCATGTGCGCCAAGGCGAGGTACCCCATCCCCCAGCACTCGGGCCCCTTGAGCGGTTAACTGGTCTCGAGAGGCCAGAATATCGATTACCTCGTAACAAAGATGGTGTACCCCACCCGAGGGGTGACGCTCAAGAAACCGTGCAATAGGCGAATCCTCGCCCAGCGGATGCAGTAGTTCAATTCGGGTATTGGCTAAATCCACGAACACGGTTGTCACCCCGTGATCCGGCAATGGCTCGGGCAACGAGACATTGGCACCCAGCGTATCGCGGTAAAGCGCCGATGCCGCTTCGATATCCGGCACGACGATAGCCACATGGTTCAAACGGCCAATCATTCTTGCGCTCCCGCTTTAGGGTTATTCTCGTCAAGCAACTGTTGCGCGCCAACCGCCGGTATCAACCGGCCCGCAGCAACCTCTGTGCGGACCGCCTCAATTTTCTGTGCGGCTATGGGGTTTTTGATGAAACGTTCCAGCAGGCCCTCACGCAGCGCCTGTCCTAGCGCCTCGCGGGCTTGATCGGCACGGCGTGCTTCAAAGATGCCCTGCGCCCTTGAATGCTGGTAAAAACGCTCGATGGCATCCGGCACAGCGCTGACGCCTTCTCCTGTACGCGCTGAAATCGCCAGCACCGGCACCTGCCATCCCGGGGTACGGGACTGCATCAACCGCAACGCCGCTGTGTAATCGCCAACCGTTCGCTGCGCTGCGCTCAGCAGTTCGCCGTCACACTTGTTAACCAGAACAATGTCCGCAAGCTCCATAATGCCCCGCTTGATTCCCTGTAGTTCATCTCCGGCGCCTGGTGACAGCAATAGCATGAAAATATCGGTCATTTGCGCAACCCGCAACTCAGACTGACCCACGCCAACCGTTTCAACGATCACAAGCTTGAAACCAGCCGCCTCACACAGATGGATTGCCTCACGAGTGTGGCGCCCAACACCACCCTCGCTGCCTGCCGACGGAGAGGGGCGTATAAAAGCACCGCTACTCGCGGCAAGTTGCGGCATACGGGTTTTGTCTCCCAGGATAGAGCCACCACTGATAGCCGAACTTGGATCGACAGTCAGTACAGCGACTGATTCGCCCTTGCCGATCATTTGCAGACCCAAAGATTCGATAAATGTCGACTTGCCCGCACCCGGCACCCCGGTGATGCCAATACGTAGTGCTTGCCCGGCCTGCGCCGTGAGTTGTGTCAGTAACTCATGTGCCTGTGCCCGGTGCTGGTCACGGGTTGATTCCACCAGAGTGATGGCCTGTGCCAAAGCCCGGCGGTCCCCACTGCAAAGGGCATCAGCCAGACTAGAAACCGTATCCTCGCTCATGCCGACTGCTCAAACTCAAGTATCGCCTGGTCGACCTCAAGGACCTCACCGTCACGGACATGGACCGCAGCCACGGTGCCATCGCGTGGTGCGCGAATCACATTTTCCATTTTCATCGCCTCGATCACCCCAAGCTCCTGGCCTGCCTTGACCACGTCGCCCGTTTCTACCGACAGTGATACCAACAAGCCTGGCATGGGAGAAAGCACCAGATGGGACAGGTCCAAAATGATCTTACGGGGCATCAGTTCATACAGTCCCGCGCTGTAGGATTCAAGCACCATGGCCTGCACCAGGGTGCCGCTATGAAACACTTCATAGATTAATTCTTGACGATGCACCTGAGCGCTACAGGCAATACCGTCTGCAATGAAGTCGACCACCGGACTAAAGACTGACTCGGGCAGCTCGAGTTTCACCCGCTCGTGATTGACATTAACCGACCAACTCAGTCCATCGCGATATACCTGAACCGCATGCTGGGCATCATTGATCCGTACATGGCGCACACTGGTTGATGGCTGATTGGCAGAACCAAACTGTTCACGGGTGCGCCAGTGCTCATGGATCACAGCAACAAGTGCGGCGATACGGCACACAATGAGATCTGGCGGTCTGGCGGCAACAAAACCCTCGGGGTACTCCTCTTCGATGAACCCAGTGGTCAGCTCTCCTGCAACGAAGCGCGGGTGCATTACCAGAGCCGCCAGGAAAGGGATATTGCTCTGAATCCCCTTGACCTGGAATCGATCCAGTGCGCGACACATGGTGGCAGTGGCGCTGTTGCGATCAGGCCCGTAGGTAACCAGCTTAGCAACCATTGGGTCATAGTGCATGCTGACCTCACTGCCTTCACTGACCCCGGCATCTACCCGCACAGTTGCCGACTCGACTGGGGGGCGAAAACGCAACAGACGCCCGGTCGAGGGTACGAACCCCCTGAAAGGGTCCTCTGCATAAACCCGGGATTCGATGGACCAGCCGCTGATGCCCACATCATCCTGGGTCAAAGCCAAAGGCTCACCGGCGGCAATACGTAACATCCACTCAACCAGATCGATACCGGTGATCAGTTCGGTCACCGGGTGCTCTACCTGCAGGCGCGTATTCATCTCCAGAAAATAGAAGTTACGCGCATCGTCAACAATGAACTCCACAGTGCCGGCCGAGCAATAGTCGACGGCTTGTGCCAGGGCGATGGCCTGGGCCCCCATCTTCGCCCGGGTTGCCGGGTCAATAAACGGCGACGGCGCCTCTTCAAGCACTTTCTGGTGGCGACGCTGAATGGAGCATTCGCGCTCGTTTAAATGAATACAGTTGCCATAGGTATCGGCCAAAACCTGGATTTCGATATGTCGTGGTTGGCTAATAAGCTTTTCGACAAATATCCGGTCATCGGAAAAGCTGGCTCGCGCTTCGCTGGAAGCCCGCGCAAAACCCTCACGGCATTGCGCTTCATCGCGAGCGATGCGCATACCTTTGCCACCGCCACCGGCGCTGGCCTTGAGCATTACCGGATACCCGATAGCCCCCGCCCGCGCAACGGCCTCGTCCGCATCGGCCAATACGCCGTTGTACCCGGGGATGGTCGGAACCCCGGCAGAATCCGCCAGAGCCTTGGACGCGATCTTGTCACCCATCACCTGAATGGCATTAACCGGGGGTCCAACGAATGTGACGCCGGCTGCTTCGACCGCTGTTACAAATCCGCTATTTTCCGACAAAAAACCATAACCGGGGTGAATCGCATCTGCCCCGGTATGGCGGCAGGCCTCAAGGATGTTATCGACCACCAGATAACTCTCGGCC
>Ga0257121_1002834_pt1 | contig 11857 bp, 13 predicted proteins | sample SI106_100metaG_FD_190180 | JGI IMG/M metagenome (GOLD analysis project Ga0257121, IMG submission 190180) | Marine microbial communities from Saanich Inlet, British Columbia, Canada - SI106_100 | ecosystem: Environmental > Aquatic > Marine > Inlet | place: Canada: British Columbia | collected... | reverse complement strand
GAGACCTGATTAATTCGGGGGCACAGGTAGTAGGTGTATCTCAAATAACTGCAAAGAGGTATTTGGATAAATTATGTTCATCAGCTGGAATCTACATGAGAACTACAATAGATACAAAAACATTCATCACAAAGAGACCTACAGTATAACTTTCTAAATTAACAGATGTATAATGAATTGAATTGTTCCTAGAAGTGTTAGAGAATCTCAGGGGGTGTAGAGAGAATACATGAATGATAATACTAATCATATATACAAAACACTATCACGAGCAATAGAATCTGTTTTTGATGTGCCTTAGTGGATATGGGGAAAAAATGAAAAATAATAATTCAATGTTATATAAAATTCTAAAAAATATTATAAGGTCTAAGAACAGTCAGATAATCATATGACTAATAATTTAGAAATAGAATATAACGACAATGGTATGCCCGTTTTTTCTTTGGATATAGACTACATCACACAAGGAAGTGGGCGTATGGATTCATCTAAAGTAGATGTGTTGTTTTATGATTTTAATTACAAATTAGACATTTCCAAAAAGAAATTATTTGGAAGTGAACGCCATACAATATTTTTTGGTGGGGATTGGGCAAAAAATGAACATAAATTGGAAGAAACAACGATAAATATTGATAAAATTTCTTTTGATAAAGAATTAGGATTAAACATAATATCAGATCATAATAATAATTATAAAATTCAGTTCAAACACAAAGATCAAACCAGAATTCTTGAAAAGTTTCTAGATTTTGTTAATTTAAGAGAAACTAAAGTTTCAGATGGCACAATAAAGAAAGTTAAACTACAAAATGAACCTGATGTAGTAGATTTAGAAATAAATGATCACCACAAACATCCAAAAGAAGAAACAATACACAACTTGTCGTACAATCTATCTAAGGAAGAAAAATCAATTCATTTTAGAGTAATAGAGATTACAAATTTTAGAATAATTAATGATATTTGGGCTTATCCAAATAATTTTGTAGAACATGATGAATTAGAATCACCTCACAGTCTTATGAAAAATGTTTTTAGTTTTACTCATGATGAATATGATGATGTAATTGCATCAAATGTAAAAATAGAAACTAGTTCAAATTCCATTAGAACAGGAGGAGTAAATACTGTAAGTGTTTATGGTGTTGGAGTAAATCAGGATACTCATAGTTATCAAGGAATTACAAAAGGGGGAGAAAAAGGAAACATCATTTTCATGTCTAAAGGAAAGAAATTCTATGAGTTGGAAGATATTGATGATCCTAGAGGTGTGGTGGAACTTATACGATCAGCTAAATCTCAATTTTATTCCAAACCCGATGAATCACCATTAGAAAAACCAGTAAATATGGATGATAGTGCCAAACAAGATGAAACATCATCTGAAAAAGAGTTACTACAAGTCCTCAAGATGAGATTGATAAAAGGTGAAATAACAAAAGAAGAGTTTACTGAATTAAAAGAAATGTTATAACTATGATTAACCAATAAAAATAAGAAAATGGGAACAAAAGGATTCGTCATAGGAATTACTTTGACATTGTTTCTTGGTGCTGCAGCTAATTCGGGAGTTTCAGGAATGGTGGATGGTGCAGATGAATGGTTTATGCTTTCTATGCTAACAACGATTCCAATAATATTCATAGGAATCTGGCTTTCTTCTTATTTTCTTTCAAGTATAGGTGGAACAGTAGTACTTGTTGTTTTGTTTATTATTTGGATACTAATGTGGGTAAGTTCTGTGTTTATTTTATAATTAAATTGTAAAATTAACATAAAATATCCTGATTTACGTTAAATTTCTGCACAAGATAACTCTAAGATAAAGAGTTTAGTCAATTTTAAAATCTTAAGATTAATAACAACTCTGGGCATATTCATTTCTGTGGGTCTATGGCGCAGCCAGGTAGCGCACCGGACTCTTAATCCGGTTGTCAAGGGTCCGAATCCCTTTAGACCCGCTTTTTTATAATATTTTAATTATATTTTGTAGAAAAATAATAATCAGTGATTCCAAAGTTTACATTCTTAAAAATTATTATACAATTTTTTTAGATACAATATTTTTTTACTATTTCTAATAGAAAATCCATTCCGATTGGCTTGGTAATTATCTCCACAAATTCATCTCCACCTTTTTCTTGTATTCCTTCAGCAACTTTGGAATAACCTGTGATTAGAATTATTTTTACATTTTTATCTATCTGTTTTATTTTTAATGATGCTTCATATCCATTGAGTATTGGCATATCACTATCCATAATGATTAATCTTGGGTTAATTTCTTTGAATTTCATTACTCCTTCTTCTCCATTTGATGCAGTTTCAACCTGATATTCATCTGATTCTAAAATTTCTGTGTACATTTTTTGTAAATCTAAATCATCTTCTACAACTAGAATTTTTCCTTTCATTTGATGATATTATCATCAAATATTATCAAATAATAGTTTGTTTTCAAATTAAGTCTAAAAAATTCATAACATCTTTTATCTAGTTTTGATTTAGATTGTCTGAAGCATATGAGTGAATTTCAACAAAAATCTCTCAAAAAACCACAAAATTCAATTTTATTGATAGTCATTATTTTGACATCTATTACTGCACTATACCAGCTAGGCCCTTTTGTTGATGATTCAGCATTTCTATGGGTTTCTATTCCTGCATATTCTATTATTCCTGCAATTTTAGTTACTTTTTCTATATTTCTTACCATCAAATTAAATAGAAAAAAACATTTTCAATTCAAATCTTATTTGATTCTCACAATTGGAGTTTCATTTTGGTTTACATCCGTACAAATTTTAACTTTTTACAACTATGTTTTGGATATCGATCCATTTCCATCGATAGGTGACTTTTTCTTTTTAGGATCATATCTGTTTATAGCTACATTTCTTTTTGTTTCTCTAAAACCTATAAAACAATTAGTAAGCAAAAAGATTTGGTTATTGGCATTTGCCGTTTCTATGGCATTTTTGATTCCATCAATTACTGCATCTTATGATAGTTTGGAAGGTGGAGACATATTTGAGATTGTTATATCGCTGGCATACCCTGTTTTAACTTCAGTTCAATTGATTCCTGTTATTATTGGAATTTCTATTTTAGGAAAGAATCCGTCTAGTTATCCTTGGATGTTGTTGTTATTTGCATTTTTAATTTATAGTGTATCTGATATTTACTCACTATTTTCACAATTAGATGAAACCTACTATGTTGGGCATCCTGTAGATTTGATGCATTTGTATAGTTTCATTTTTCTGATTTTTTCTATTCATAGTTATCTCAAAACAATGCCTTTTCAAAATGATAAAGATAAATTGATTCATTTTAGTGAAAATGAAAAGTTTGATACAATTAACAGATTTGGTACTCCTCTTGTATTAGTAATAATTTCAATGATTGTAATAATTTCTACTGTTCATTCTATTTACTCGTTATCTGAAGAAAGTATTTCTGCTGAGAATATCATGATTGGAATTATTTCAATGTTGGGTGTTTTTGCAGCAATTATTTTTACAATCAATAGAAACATGAAGAAATTTACTCAAATGCGAACTCAAGAACTAGTTAAACAAAGAGATGTTTTAGAACATCTAGTTGAAGAAAAAACTAATGCATCACTAAAAGCTGAAAGACTATCAGCAATTGGAGAATTGTCTGGACGTTTGGCACATGATTTACGAAATCCTTTGTCTGTTATGAAAATGTCAACTGATTTAATTAAAAAAAATACAAAGGACTCTAAAGTTTCAGATGATGTAACTCAAAAGAGATTAGATCTTATTAGAAAAAGTATTGATAGAATTTCACATCAAGTTGATGATGTACTTGATTATGTTAGAACTTCCCCATTACAATTTATGAAATGCTCTGTTAGAGAAACTATTTTTGGCCTGATTGAAAGAATTTCTATTCCTGATGACATTCAAATAGAAATTGACAAATTTGATATGAATATTGTATGTGATCCAGAAAAAATGGAAGCTGTTTTTATTAATATTTTAATGAATTCTATCCAAGCAATGCCTAATGGGGGCACTCTTACAGTCAAACTACGCTCAATTGATGATTTCATTGCTATTGACTTTGTAGATACAGGAAATGGAATTTCTGAGGAATCAATTGAAAAAATCTTTGAACCTCTATTTACAACAAAGCAAAAGGGAACTGGTTTAGGTTTGGCAAGTTGTAAAAATATTGTTGAACAACATCATGGAACAATATCTGTAAAAAATAACCCTACCACGTTTTCTATTCAATTACCTAAAGAACCTCAAAGTTTTTCTGAAACTAAAGATGATTAGTAACTTTTTCTCTATTCTAATTTTCTAAGTAATGTAAATCGACTCTCATCAGGATCAATATCTACATGCATATTCACATTACTAACAATTTTTACATTATAGTTTATCCATCTTTTGTACACATTACGAAATTTTTGATTCTCATCAATTTGTTTTTCATTTTCTTCAAATTTCTCACAATTCATAATATATTTTTTAGATACTCTATGCATCTCTGAAATTCCTTTTTCTAATGTCTCATCATCCAAATAATTCAAGAGTTGATGTGTAAAAACAAAATCTATCGAGGAATCCTTAAACGGTAATTTTGTTATGTCTCCTTTCTTAAAATCTACAATGGATTGTTTTTCTTTTGCAATATTTAATGCATTTTCATTAAGATCAATTCCAAAAATTTGAAACGTATCTGGAAATAATCTTAAATCAATTCCAGTTCCACATCCAATTTCTAACACACTGGTACAACGCAAGGATGTAGCCAAATCTCTTGTAAATTTTGAGAATTCATCGTTATATCTTGATTCATTATTATTTGCATAATCATCCCAAATTTTTTCATTATAATTCATAATTTTTTTAGATATCTGTTCTATTTGATACTAATTGTTAGTGCCGACATTTACATGGAATAAGTTTTGTATCAAAAGTACAATCATGTGGTCCATCTGATTTTCCTTGAGTTGGAATCTCTTTCATACAGTCATTATGGCGACCTTTTCTACAAAACCAACATATTTCCGGTGTGTCTCCTGGTGCACATGAATCCATAATTTTTGAATTTTTTTGTGGGTAAAAAACTTTAGAAAATTAGATAAATGTTAACCAAGGCAAAAATCTTTCATCTTTACCCATTACTACATCAGAAAATGATTTTTGTAATGCTTTAGAGATTGTGCCCATTTTACCATTACCAATCTTAACTTTGTCGATTTGTGTAACTGATTTTACTTCAGCAGCTGTTCCTGTCATAAAAATTTCATCAGATGAATAGAGATCATCTCTTTCAAGATCTCTTTCAATGACAAATCCTCCGTTTTCTTCAATAATTTGTATCACAGCATCTCTTGTTATCCCTTCTAATCCTCCTGCTGAAAGCGGTGGTGTCTGAATTATATCATCTTTTACAATGAAAATATTTTCTGCACTTCCTTCTGCAACTTTTCCATTATAGTTTAACATTATTGCTTCATCATAGCCATTTTCCAAGGCCTCCATTCTTGCTAGTGCGGCATTTGCATAATTTGATGCAGCTTTTGCTTGCATAGGTTGAGATCTTGAATCAATTTTAATCCAACTTGATACTTTACATTTTGAACCCGAGAACTTTCCTGCTTTTGATTCTCCCATCTTCCACTCCCAGCATGCAATTGATACATCTACCTTGTTTTGAGTTGGAGTAAGACCCATTGCTCCATAGCCATAATATGCTAGAGGTCTAATGTATGATTCTTTTAATCCACTAGTCTTGACAGTCTTTAAAATTGCATTTGAAATCTCTTTTTTTGTAAATTGCATTTTCATTGAATACAGTTTTGCAGATTTGAAGAATCTATCTACGTGTTCTGGTAATCTAAATACTGCAGAACCATTTGGTGTATTGTAACATCTAATTCCCTCAAAAATTGACGTTGAATAATGTAATGCGTGAGTTAGAACGTGTACTTTGGCATCTTTGAATGGTACTAATTTCCCATTCATCCATATTTTGCCAACTTCTTTCATAGGTGAGGGAAAAAACTCTACTAATTTAAAGAATTATTTTTAATTATATTTTTTAAGATTGTCTGAAAACTACATATCTGATAAATTGCAGATTTCTTCATGGAATGGACTCTGGGTTTTATAGGAATTATCTTACTTGTGATAGGTTTGGTTGGTCAAGCATTTGAAATGAGAAAAATACGATTAACTTCCTACAAAGATGGTGATTTAGCCTCGCCAAATCTTTTCATGGATAAAAGGAACTTCAAATGGTATGCTGTTTTAGGCGTTGGAATCCTTTTGTGGTATATGGCTGAGCTTGTTTGATCAATTCTATATAGATCAACTCTATATACTAGAAATTCTAATTATTAGTATCGCGTGTTTTGGGTAACGCCGGACTAAATCTAGATAATGGTCCAAGAATAAACCCTTGATGGCGGTACAGGTGTAAAAACCCGTAACGCCACACTTTTCATTAAATAAAATTAATTTTTGAAACTTCTAGGTGTATTGCATTAATTGCTTTCTTGATATTATTTCCAGAATCTTCTACAACAATTATTATTCGTGAAGTTTCTTCTTGCGCATCCATGTTTAGAATATTTAATCCTGATTCACCAATTTTTGCACTAGTTCTTGAAGCTACTTGTTGAACTCTCCACATCTCATCACCAATTAATGTGATAACCCCTCGATTGTATGTGATTGTAGCAAGTGAATCAAATCCTAACAAATATTTTTCATTTCTCTTTACATAATCTCCATCAAGAAATAAAATTCTTGAAAATTCTATTCCATCTTTAGTAAATGGCGATAAAATAATGAATTCACTATATCTTTTGTCTTTTTCTAATGATGTTAATAATTTTTGAATACAATCTGTCTCAATTCTAAAAATTGCACAATTTTCTTTTCCTGTAACCATTTTAATTGGATGCCCTGTTTGTTTATCTAATACTCTTTTTATTGTCGTAGTTTTTTCTGGATTTTTCATATTAGTAATTTTAATTGGCATATCTACACCATTTTCTACAATTTCTTTTATTGCAATAGGATCTAATATCTTCATTCCAAACATTCCAGCTAATCTTGCTTCATTGTATGATAATTGATTTACATCTCTTAATTCTACATCCACAATTTTTGGATCAGCTGAAACTACGGCACTATCTTTCTCAAAATCTATACTTGTTTCATATTTTTTATGAAACAATATTCCAAGATCAGCTGCTGTTCTATCAGAACCTCCGCGCTCAAATGTAGTTGTAATATTGTCTACGGTTTTTCCAATAAATCCTCCAATAGTCACCACTTCATTTTCCTCTACAAGTTCTGCAATTTTCTGCATTTTTCCCCTTGATTCTGATGAAAGAAAATTTGTTGATTCTATGTTGTTATCTGTAATTATTGGCCAATCATCAAATTCTACAGCATCAGTTTTGATATCACTACTTCGTAGAATGTAGTTCATTACATGAGAAATCAATATTTCTCCTGAAAATGCTAATGCTCTTGAGCGTACCTCATTTGCAAATTCTTTACTCTCATATGCCTCATCAAGTGCATTTTGAGACAATTTTAGATGTAAATCAATGGTATTTTTACAATTTTCTTGATTTTCTGAATTTACCATTTCTAAAATTTTTTGATAAGATGATTTTACAATAGCTAATGATGGCTTTATTCCATTTTCTGCATTTCTTCCTTGCTCTAAAACAACATCAGTCAAAGAACGTTTTTTCTCATTATGTATGGTTAATGGAGCTGAAAAAACTGCAATTATTTTGGAATCTTTTTTTAAATCCATGATCCTTTGAATAATTTCTGGAATAGCAACACCATCTGCACCTAATGCACTTCCTCCAAACTTGGTAACTATCAGATTAGTCATAGTACTTTTTCAGATCTAAATGGCCATCTATTAAGCATTTGATTAGTTTTTCATCAAATTTTTAATAATTTTTGATGCCTCAATTGAACCATTAGAGATAATTTGATTTTTCTTCTGCTCAATTTTTTCTAAAATTAATTCATCTAATCTTTCAATATCTTCATAATCAAATCCTTCTTCTCTTGCATTGTCCTCTTGTTCAAAATGATCTTTTATTGGAATAAAAATAGATGGTGTTCCATATACTTTGGCCTCATCAATTGTTGATTTTCCTGCAAGAGAAATAATCAAATCTGCTGCAAAAATAATTTCATGTAGATTATCAACAAATCCTAAATTCCTAACATTTTCAAATTTTTTATTAACTGCCGGACCTGAAACTAAAACTATTTCAAAACCTTGATTGATTTTTAAAATAGCTTCTATAGCTTTTTCAATGAGGAATTCTCCTGCATTTGTTCCTCCAATAGATATGACGATTGTTTTATCTTTAAATGAAAATTTTTGTCGTAATTCATCTCTTGAAAAGTTAGTTTGTCTAACTATTGGACCAACATATTTTATGTTATCGTAATTATTACCATTTTCAGGAATTATTACTATATCACATTTTTCAATCATTTTTTGCATTGATTTATTCATCTTTTTTTCAATCAATGATGCTATGCCATTTGTAAATCTAGTTTCTAAAACATCTGTAATTAACACCGTTGGAATATTTTTTTCTTGAGCAATTGATATTGATGCGAAATCTTCATCACTAATAACTAAATTTGGCTCATCTTTTTGAATAATTTCTTTTGCAATATTTTTACAATCTTTGTAATATTGATAATAATTCCATAACCATTTTGCTGGATTTTGTAATGAACCATTTTTTATGACAAATGATGGAGGAGTGTACCTGTCATGAATATTAAAGTCTAAATTTTCTAGAATTTTTGCAGCTCCACTACCCGAAACAAAATTCGTTGTAATGTTTTGGAAATTATTTACAATTGCAATATCTCGAGTAACGTGACCTAACCCAATTGGACTAGAAAAAAAATCAATAATATTCATGAATTCATCAATTTTTGATCAAATTTCTAGATTCTTGTTTGTCTCAAAGTTTAAATGGATTTTAGCAAGGAAGATTTCTGGGCTCATAGTCCAGGTCGGTTATGACGTCGCCCTTACACGGCGAAGATCCGGGGTTCAAATCCCCGTGGGCCCATTCCTATAATCCATTTAGAAATATCTAAGAAACAGGATATTTGGAAAAAATATCATAAATTATTTGCATACTTTGTTATTTTCACTAGTAATACGGAATGTTTCATTTTCTGCTAGTTTCCCTTCACCTGTAAACATGTCAATGTGTTTTCCTTTGATGGATGGACCCTCATCTGCTGAAAGGAAAATTATTTCATTCCATGGTTCTGGTAATGTAGAAATTACTATTTGAGTACCTCTGTCTATTAGTGAATTATCAACAGCTATCATACCTGAAATAAGTGATTGACCATTTTGATCTAGTGCTACATCATTGATGTGAAACGAATTATCATACCACCCCAAATAATCTCCTGATAATGTTTTCCCCCAACCTTCTATCTTTAGTGTAATGATAAAATCTTCTCTAAATTCTCTTTGTGTTTCATCAATATTGATTATGATAAATTCATTAGTATAATCACTCTCTACAGGAATAAAATATCCTGTAACATACCATCCATCAGTACAAGAAGTAAATTGTTCTAGAGTTTTAATTTCTGGAAAGTTTAACAAAAAATTCTGAATGTGATTCTCTCCATTATGTAAAGTAAATGTAATTACATCACGTCCTTCTAAATATATTAACATGAATTCAAATTCTTCATCAGAAATGATATCATTACTCCAAAAATCATATACAATGAAAACCCAATCAGGTATTCCAACATCATCCGCATTTACATAATTAAAATTTAAAAATAAAAATACTGTAAATAATAAAAGATATTCCTTCATAATTCTACTATAATTCTACTATTATTTGCTAGATTTAAAGAAAAATTAAAGATTTACAAGATCATTTCTATATTATCTAATTTGTAGAATATCATGCATTGTAATGGATCCTGTAAAAAATTCAAGGCTACTAACAATAGTGCTGAATATGGACGATATGAACAAGGCCAAAAACGATGTCCTACATGTGAAATGTTTCTAGAATGGGAAGGTTTGTGGTGCCCTTGTTGTGGACGTTTATTGAGAACTAAACCTAGAGCCAGAAAATTAAAAAATAAATTATCTTTGAATCGAATTAGGTGAGAAATTTAAAAAATAAAAATACTAGATTTGTTATTATAATTTGATGGAATCTCAAACTGTTGCAAATCTAGGATATGCAGCATTAGGTATGGCAATTGTAATAGTTGGAATGAATCATTTTTTTGGATAATTAATCATATCAATTATCTAATCAAATTCAAACCTCTAAAGGAATTGATCTAAATAACTAATCTAAAATTTATTTTCAAAAACTACTTTATCTAATGATAATTGACCTCCACGTGGATTTGCAGGCTCTGCTGCTTTACCAACAACAATCATTAAAACAATCAAATGATTTTCAGGTAAATTAATTATTTTTGCTAATTCATCATATTCAAAACCTACCATGGGACAAGAATCAAGACCCATTTGTCTTGCAGCAAGCATAATTGTTTGACCTGCAAATCCACATGAACGCATTGCCTCGTCTCGTTGATTTTGAGGACTATCTGCATATTTTTTATTTAGGGAATTTTTTACTAATTCTTGTTTTTCAATAGTTGAATTTTTCCAATATCTTAATGGCTCTTCTTTCCATGCATTCATGTTTCCACACAAAATTATGACTAGAGATCCATCAGATGGTTGAGCTTGACCGCGTGCAGCTTTACTAATCTGTTCTTTGATTAATTGATCTGTTACTGTAATGAATCTCCAATTTTGCTGATTATAACTAGTAGGAGAGAGAATTGTTAATTCCATTAAGGAATTAACTTGTTCAGGTGACATTTTGTAAGTACTATCAAATTTTTTTATTGCACGTCTTGTGTTAATTGCATCAAATGTATCCATAGGAATTAATGAATAAAAATTATCTAGTAATTTAATTGATTAGGTTGTGATCTCTACTTTCTTTTTCACTGATAATATTTTTGATACTGCCATAATGATTGCACTTGTATCACATGGCTTAAACACATAGTCTTTTGCAAATCCACTTTTTATCACAGCATTAATTGTTTCTTGATTATCTTTTGTAGAAACTACTATAATTTTGGCATTTGGATCAAATTTTATAATTGCCTGAGATGCTTTAACTCCATCAAGATTAGGCATAACAATATCCATTATTACCACATGTGGTCTATGAGCAATATATTGAGAAATTGCTTCTTTTCCATCTTTTGCAAAATAATACTTGGAACCAATTTTTGCATCACCTAGAATTTTTTTAGTTTTTTCTCTAAATATTTCAGTATCATCTACTATGAGAATTTTAGAAAAACGTATTGTAACCAATTTTAACAAATATTATTAAAAAAATAAAATAATATGCTATTGTTAGCTCAACATGACCATTCATGCTTCAAAATTTCTAATAACTATTTCTCAATATCATAATACTCTAATAATTAAAGATAAAATAGCGATCATTGGATTATGAAAAATTTTGCTCTCAAATATTAGATGCAGAACCTAAGATTCGATTTGCAACTGTTTATGATGAATGGGCTACTCGTGTGGCTGGTGGTATTAGACAAGGAACTGAAAATTTACTTTCAGAAAGAGCTGAAAATGAACTAGTTAATTTATCTATTCTTGATTGGAAGGCACGCAAAGACATGTCAAAATGGCTTGGTAAAACAAAATACACATTGGGAGAATATGATAAAGTTAAACGATTTTCATTTTATTTAGGAGATGATTT
>Ga0257121_1002821_pt1 | contig 11898 bp, 13 predicted proteins | sample SI106_100metaG_FD_190180 | JGI IMG/M metagenome (GOLD analysis project Ga0257121, IMG submission 190180) | Marine microbial communities from Saanich Inlet, British Columbia, Canada - SI106_100 | ecosystem: Environmental > Aquatic > Marine > Inlet | place: Canada: British Columbia | collected... | reverse complement strand
ACTTCAGATATTGATTTTTTGAGACAATATTCTCTTTCTTTAAAATCAACTAATTCAATTTCTGCAGCTACTAAATCTATATTTGCTGGCATTAGATCTAAATTAGGACTAGAAGTCTTTAGTATTGATTTGCTTGCAGGAATATTTCCCAGTATGCACTCATATGTACTATTTTTAATTTTATTATGATCAAAGCCAACGCCAGATGTGGTATTTGCTTGAGGATCACAGTCAATTAATAGTACTTTTTTTTCAAGAACACCAAGGCATGCTGATAAATTAATTGCAGTAGTTGTTTTTCCAACTCCACCTTTTTGATTTGCAATAGCAATTATTTTTGTCATATGAATTATGAGAAATATTTCAAGCCTTAAAAGTACAACTCATAGTAACATTCTTTAAAAAAAAATGATATTAAATTATCAACAAAAAAAGTAAATTGTTAAAAAACGGGAAGTTTAATTATTTGTTAGCTTAGATCATTAAGATCTACTTCAGTAAAATTTGATTCTGAATCTTTTGAATCTTTTGGGTTTTCATCTTTTACTATTTTAATTTTTTCTTTATATTTTGTATTTGAGATAATTTCTTCACCTTTTTCTTTAATTATAAATTCACTTACTTGAGATAAGGCATTTTTAAAACTTGCAAAATCTTCTTTGTAAAGATATATCTTATGTTTCTTGTAAAAGGGAGAGCCATCTTCATTAAAATCTCTCTTGCTTTCAGTTATTGTAAGGTAATAGTCATTTGCTCTGGTGGATCTGACATCAAAAAAATATGTTCTTCTTCCAGATCTAACGGATTTTGAGAATATTTCTTCTATTTCTTTTTTTGTTGTCATTAATTGGAGTAATGTTAATTCTAACAAATATAGCAATAGTTAGTTTGTTAATAACATTAGTATAAATAAAATATCAATTATTTGATTGATTTTCATGCATTTGGCTATAAAAACCTTTGTTTTTTATTAATGATTTATGAGTTCCATTTTCAATTATAGAACCTTGATCAATAACAATTATATTATCTGATTTTTCTAATGTAGAAACACGATGACTTATTATAATTGTTGTCTTATCTTTTACTTCTTTTCTAAGATTTTCAAGTATTTCCTGTTCTTTATTTGCATCTATTGCTGATAAACAATCATCAAAAATATAAATTTCGGGTTTTTTTAAGAATACTCGTGCAATTGCTAATCTTTGTCTTTGTCCACCTGAAAGCTGAATTCCTCTTTCTCCAATTATTGTATCAAATTTATCTGGAAAAGAATTTATTTCATCAAGGATTTCTGCTTTTTCTGCTGCTATTTCAATGTCTCTATCGTCAAAAATATCATTTGCAAATCCAATATTTTCTCTTATAGTTCCAGAAAAAAGATAACCATCCTGAGGTATATATCCAATTGATAATCTTAGAGTATTTAGGTTATTTAACTTAATATCTAGATCATTAATTTTAATTTGCCCATCAGTAACATCATATAATCTACATATAAGATTTACAATTGAGGTTTTTCCTGAACCTGTTTTACCAAATATTCCTATCTGTTTTCCTGCACTTATTTTAAAGTTTATCTTATTAAGTGCTTTTATTTTTGTGTCATCATATACTAAACTTACATCTTTAAATTCTATATCTCCATTTATAGGATTTTTGGAATCACTTGTATTTTGAATTTCTGGTACTATATTTAAAAACTCATTAACTCTCTCTTGAGAAGCAGCTGCTCTTTGAATTAGAGAAGTAACCCACCCAACTGATGCAACTGGCCAAGCTAGCATATTAACATATATTATAAATTCAGCAATATTACCAGTAGTAATATTTCCTTTAAAAACTTCTAAACCGCCAATATATATTATTAGGACTGTACTTATTCCGATTAAGGTAACTATAAGAGGAATAAACATTGCTTCTAGTTTAACTAATTCTATTTGACGTTTTGTGTATTTTTTACAATTTTGATAAAATAGATCTATCGAGTTTTCTTCATTTGTGAAAGATTTAATTATTCTAATACCAGAAAATGCTTCTTGGCTAATTGATGTTATTGTAGATAATTGAGATTGAACTTTTTCACTTTTTTTATTAATTTTATTACTTACAAGATAACATGATATTGCTAGTATTGGCAGCGGTAAGAGTACATAGGCTGTAAGTGTTAAACTTACACAACACATTTTGTATACAACAAGAGAAAACAAAATTGATAAGTTAATGGTGTACATGATAGCAGGCCCTAAGTACATTCTAACCTTAGTAATATCTTCAGTGATTCTATTCATTAAATCACCTGTTTTGTTTTTTTTATAAAACCCTAAACTTAATTTCTGATATTGATTAAAAACTTCATTTTTTAAATCATATTCAATTTTTCTAGACATAACAATTAGTGTTTGTCTGGTAAAGTATAGAAATACACCTTTTAGAATAGCAAATAAAATAATTAGACCACCATATTTTAATAGTATTAAACTTATATTATCATTTTCTTGGGTATTAATTTTCTCCATCAGACTATCTAAAGCATTTCTAACAAACTCAGCAGGATATATAGCAAATATGTTAGTTATAAAGACAAAAAATAAACCTAATAAAAGGGTAGTCCTATAATTCCATAAAAATTTATTTAGATACTTTAAGTGTTGCATGAAAAAATGATTAAGCCCATTTTGTGAAACAACAAAAATAATAAGTAAATTTGCGCTCAAATATAAAATGTATTAATAATATTATATTATATTTTGTATATCTAGTAATCTTTAATTTTAAAATTAAATAATTATGACAAAATCCAATTTAAATATGCATAAGTCATCTAAAATACTTGCAAAGATGGATGAATTAGAACATGAACAGGTTGTTTTTTGTCAAGATAAAGAGACTGGTTTAAAAGCAATTATTGCAATTCATGATTCTACTTTAGGGCCTGCACTTGGTGGAACTAGAATGTGGAATTATGATTGCGAGGAAGATGCTCTAAATGATGTATTACGTTTATCTAGAGGAATGTCATTTAAGGCAGCAATATCTGGTATTGCGCTTGGAGGTGGTAAAGCTGTTATTATAGGTGATGCTTCTGTAGATAAAACAGAAAAACTTATGAGAAGGTTTGGTAAATTTGTAGATACTCTTGCTGGAAAATATATTACAGCTGAAGATGTAGGAATGAATACAAAAGACATGGAGTATGTAATGATGGAAACAAAACATGTTACTGGGACACCTCAAAGCTTGGGTGGTAGCGGAGATCCTTCACCGGTAACTGCGTATGGTGTGTATATGGGTATGAAGGCCTCAGCGCAATTTTTATGGGGAAGTGATAAACTAGATGGTAAAAGAGTACTTGTGCAAGGAGTTGGGCACGTTGGAGAGTATTTAGTGAAATATCTTTCTGATGAGAATGCTGATGTTTTTATTAGTGATATAGATCAAGATAAATTAAATACAGTTTCAGAAAAATATAATGCTGAGATTATTGAGAATAATAATATTTTAGATTTTAATATGGATATTTATGCTCCTTGTGCTCTTGGTGCAACATTAAATACTCAAAGTATTGATAAATTAAAATGTTCAATTGTTTGTGGAGGCGCTAATAACCAACTTGAACTTGAAGAAAGAGATTCATTACATTTAAAAAGAAGAAATATTGTTTTTGCTCCTGATTTTCTAGTTAATTCGGGTGGATTAATAAATGTGTATTCAGAAATAAAAGGATATAGTAGAGAAAAATCATTAGAGCAAACTAAAAATATATATGAGACTACTTTGGATATTTTAAATAAATCTAGAGAAGAGGGTATTACAAGTTACTCAGCTGCTCTAAATATTGCTAAAAAAAGAATTGCTGATAAAAAGAATAATTAAGTAATGATAAGCAGACGGCATATAAGATTAAAGGTAATGCAATCTTTGTATGCTTTTAGATCTCAGAATGAGAGAGACATACTTAAAGGAGAACGTGATATGCTGAAGCATATTGAAAACATTTCAGAACTCCAGTTAGTTATTATGAGCTTTTTAGTATCTCTTATTAAACATGCAGAATCATTTTATGAAGAAGGTAAGAACAAGCATTTACCAACACAAAAAGATCTTAATCCTAACATAAAGTTTATAGATAATTCCTTTGTAAGGATTATTTTAGATAATAGAGAATTGATTAAGCAGAGTAAAAAGATATCTGCATTCTGGTATGATAATGATCATGACATAGTTCGTAAAATTTTCATGGATATATTAAAAAGTGATGAATATGGTAATTACTTATGTAATAGTAAAAATAATATAGAGATAGATATAAAATTTTTTAATAATATATTAAATAATTTTATTTTAAATAACAAGATACTTCATCATATGCTAGAGGAAAGGAGTATTTATTGGATTGATGATTTGCCTTTTGTAGCAACAATTATAATGGGTAATTTTAAGCTTCAAAAAATCATCCTTCCAAAGACAGTTTTTAAAAATAATATAGATAAGAAATTTGCACTTAATTTATTCCACTTAACTATAAAAAATGATTCCGAGTATGAAAAAATAATTATAAAAAAAGCAAAGAATTGGGATATAGAAAGAATTGCAATAATGGATCAGATTTTAATCAAGATGGCTTTTTGTGAGATTCTTAATATGCCTGAATTACCAATTAATGTTTCTTTGAATGAGTACATTGAGATATCAAAATATTATAGTACAAACAAAAGTAAGATGTTTGTAAATGGGCTACTTGATAGTTCAGTAAGTGATTTTAAGCATGAAAATAAGATCAAAAAAGTTGGTAGAGGTTTAATGTAAATTATTAATTTTGAAAAAAAATAAGAAAAATGTTATTTAATAATAGTAGTAAAATTTTAGTCTGTTCTTTTATATTTATTATATCATCATGTAATTATGATGGTTTAGATTCTAATAATAAAGTCAAATCAGATAGACTAAATCCTGATTTAGTAAAAAACAATCAATCTTTAATTAAAGAAAATAATGAAATTGGCCAGGCTATTATTGAAGTTGATAATTTAGAATTTGATTTTGGAGAAATTACTGAAGGTGAATCTGCTAGTCATAACTATAAAATTAAAAACGTTGGAAGTGGAGATCTAATAATTAGTTCTGCAAAAGGAAGTTGTGGCTGTACAGTTCCTGAATGGCCTAAAGATCCAATTAAACCTGGAGAAGAAGGTAATGTAAGAGTTACTTTTAATAGTAAGAGTAAGAAAGGAAATCAAAGTAAGAGAGTTACTTTATTAACTAATACAATTCCTAATGTCACTATACTGACTATAAAAGGAAATGTAATTATTAAAAATTAAAAATATATTAATATGATTTTATTACAAGCTTCAGCAATGGGCGACGGTACTCAATCCTTAATAATGTTTGGCTTAATCTTTGCTGTTATGTATTTCTTTATGATACGTCCACAGATTAAAAAGCAGAAGAAAGAAAATCAATTTAGAACTGAATTAAAAAAGAATGATAAGATTGTAACAATTGGTGGTATTAATGGCAAGATAATTGAACTTAGCGCTACATCTGTTGTTATAGAAGTTCACGGTGGAAGTAAATTAAAAGTGCAAAGAACAGCTATCTCTATGAATTCTGGAGGGGAATTAGCAGATAAGAAGTAGCAGGATTGCGCATCTTCTAACTTTTACATGAGTTAAATAAGCTTTAAAACTAAAAATTGCACCACTTTTTTGACTACTAACCAATCTACTAAATCAAGTTAAAGAAATTAATTTGATTTTCTGAGTACCTAATTATTTTATAAAATAATTCTTATTGCATATTGTATATACACCCACCCTCAACAATACCACAAATACCACCTAATAATAGGATTAATGCAAGGAAACCAAATACTATATAAGTTGATACTCTAACCCATTTTACTTCATCTCTCCACGCCCTCCACCATGCTCTAATTAAAAAGTAGGAAGCAAATCCTAATACTGAAACAAATAAAATTCCTCTAAGAATATATACAAGAAGTGAAGGCTCATTATCATCATGATCTTCAATGTTTGTAGCAGATAATACCTCACAAGTATTATTTTTAGTAATTGGAAAAGAAGCATAACTCACATTTGTAAGTGTTGTTAATGTAATTAAAAGTAAAACTAGTTGTTTCATAAAGCAAAGAAAAGGAATAAAAAAAGAAGTGTTATGCCATGCTATAATAATAAGAAAAAAAGTCAGGGGTAGCAAGATTACAACCGCAACTATTTTACTTTAATAAGAAATTTATTTTTTAAAAATCCAGTAGCGTACCAAGTATGAGGATCTGGAAAATGAGGCCCTTCTAATAGAACCTCTCCTTCTGTTGGTTCATTGCCACCATTTGGACCTGGCTGATAAATTGTTATTCTTTCCCCTAACTTAATAGCCTCTTTTAAAGCTTTCTTAGTTTTAAAATTTTTAGATGTATACATATGTTAAATAATTAATTACAATTATAATTAAATAATTCTTTCTTAAATAATCAAAAATGAAGCAGGATTATAACATAGACTATTTTTACATGTCATTTTTCTCTACAAATTAAGGAATAAGAATATCACAGCTTATTGGATAATGATCTGATAATTCATCTTTATGCCTTTTGTAATTATATGACTTGTATTTTATGTCATGTAATATGTAGTCAATTCTTAGAAATGGTATTCCAATATATGAGTTACCAATTCCTATTCCAGATTCTTGGAAAGCATCACTTAGATTTTTAGTCATAGTCTTTAATGTATATGAAATCGGGGTGTCATTAAAATCACCACATATAATTACTGGATATGGTGAGCTTTCAATATGCTCTTTTATTTTTATAGCTTCATTTGCACGTGTTTGATAATCTTCTTTCCAAGTATCCTTGTAGTTAGATTGAAGATGTATGTTATAGATTCTTATTGTATCATTTAAAATAATATCTGAATAAATACAGCTATTAATATTATGTACGAATCCGCTATTAAGTTGATCATATTTTGAGATTATCTGTAATCTACCATCAAATACTTCTGATTTGTTATAAAATTTATATATTTCTTCTGTTTTATCAGATTTCTTAAATTCTTGAATAGATAGTATATTAGGTTTCTCTTTCTTAATAAAATCTATGATTTCATCTTCTATAGTAGTGCTTTCTATATTTTCATATTGATTAAAAAATCTAACATTAAACGTCATAACCTTAATTTTTTGATCGAAAGTATGATTTTTATTTTTTACTATTTCACTGAAATCCTTAGTGTAAGATTTATTTTTTTGATTTCCTATTATGGTATTAATGTGAGAGAGTCCAATTATAATAATAATGAAATTTGGCCAAAAGTATTTTTTCCATACTATTATCCAATATATTGAGAATAAAAAATTAATAGCTAAGATAGCTGGGAAAAATAAGCCAAGTAGAGATATTTGCCAGAAATTATCAGGATGGATATATCCGGATAGATATGATATTAGTAAAATTAGCAGTGAAATCGAATTTATAAAATAAAGGATCTTATTAAGGTTTCTTTTAATCATATATTTATTTTTTACTAGCTTTAAATAATAGATCTTTTTCATCTTTATTTAAACTGTTATATCCTGATTTTGATATTTTTTCTAATACTATGTCTATTGCTTTTTGATTGTTTTTCTTATTTTCTTTTACAGACTTTTTACTATTAAATGATGTAAATATATTTATTAAATATTTAATAAATGACTTGTTATTTTTTTTTGATCTTTTAGTATTTGTTTGTAGTTTTATATAAAGGAATCCAAAGATTGCACCTCCTATATGTGCTGTATTTCCTCCACCATTAGAGCCATCAATTCCTAGAATAGATGATAATAATAAAAAGTAGGCAATATATTTAATTCTTATGAATCCCATTAATGGGATTTTAAGATTGTAATTGGGGATATGTGTTGTTATAGCAATTAATATTGCTAAAACAGCTCCTGATGATCCTATTAGAGGTCCTAATTCATTATTTCTATGTAATAATTCAATTGATGGTAGATATTTTATTGATATGATATACAGTAGCCCTCCTGATATTCCCCCTAAAAAGTATGTAGTTATAAATTGTCGCTCACTAAAATATTGTAAAAATAGTTTTCCTCCAAAATGTAACCATATAGTTGTAAAGAGAAGATGAAAGATATTATCATGAAAGAAGATATAAGTTAGTAATGACCAAGGTTGACTAATTAATTGCTTTGTATCTGACAATAAAAATTTATCATTATTAAAATTAATATCAATTAAAAATATATTGATAATGACTTTAGTAATTTCTAATATTAGATAAATTGCAACATTTATATAGATTAACTTATATAAGATATTTGCATTCAAAAATTCATTTTTAATTTTATTTACTAATCTCATTTAGTAAAATGAATTTGTATTTTTATTCCAGTATTTTATGAGGAAAAAACCAAATATCATGCCTCCTATATGTGCTAAGTGTGCGATACCATCATTACTGTTTGTAATTGTTAAAAATAATTCTAAAAGACCATATCCGAGTACAACATATTTAGCCTTTACAGGAATAGCAAAAAAAACATACAGTAAAGTATTTGGGAATAACATTCCAAATGCGAGTAATATGCCAAATACTGCACCTGAAGCACCAACAACAGGAGTGTTATATAAAAAGAGTAAACTTTTCATTTCCTCTCCTATTATTCCATATTGACTATAGCCATAATCAGTAAGCCCTTGTCCAATTTTATTCAATTTTACTAATTCTCGATAGCAATCGTAACCTTGTTGACTAGAAACTTGTTGTATTTGTTCAACAGTCATTTTTACCTCTATTAAAGAAATTTGTATCTGTTGTACAATTGAATATAATATCATTGCACCTAATCCAGTAATGATATAATAAGTTAAGAATCTTTTACCTCCCCATACGTTTTCTAAAATTTTACCAAACATCCATAATGCAAACATATTGAAGAAGAGGTGTGTAAAATCACCATGCATAAAAAGATGAGTTATTAGTTGGTGAGGCATGAAATCATGAGATTGAAATGGGTGAAGTCCAAATAACTGTACAAGGTCAATTTCAAAACTATCTAGAGAAATTGTACCAAGAAAGAATAGCCCATTAATAATAAGTAGATTTTTTATGACTTGTGGTAATTGAGAAAAAGATTGTCTATACATTATTTAAAAAATTTATCTATATCATTAATATTAAAATTTACCATTATTGGTTTTCCTTTTGGAGAAAAGCTAGGTTGGTCACAATTTATTAATTCAGTGTTCAGTTTTATCATTTCCTTTTCTGTAAACTGTTTATAGTCTTTAACAGCTATACTACTTGATAATGATAATGCCAGTCTATGATCTTGGGAAATAGATACATCGTTATTTTCTTTAAATTGCTCAATGATATCTTCAATGATATTTTGTATATTATCTTTATTACAATTTACAGGAACCCCCTCAAATGAAAGCTTATTTGCTTCTACTAGATTAAATACAAATCCAATTTTATGAAGATCCTCTTTTAATTCTTCTATAATCTTACTCTCCTGATTAGATAATGAAATCTTTACTGGAAATAGTAGTTTTTGTGATTCTGTATTTAAGTTTTTTATTGATTTTAAATAATATTCATAAAGGATACGTTGATTTGCTCTTCTTTGATGGATAATAAATATTGCATCTTGATTAATTTTGAGGATATATCTTTTATTTAACTGAATAAATTTACTATTGTGATCCAAATCATCCTCTTTAATAAGTTCTATTTGTTGATTTAACGAGTCAGCATTTTTAATAGATTCGTTATCTTCATTAAAAGGGTTGTATAAAGGATTAACTTTGATTTTAGGTTCTTTTATTGGAATATTCTCTGCAGGAATATTTACATTAAATGAGTTTTCCTGAAGAAAATCTATACTTGGAGATATGTTATATTGACCTAATGATTTTTTTACTGTTGATCGGATAATTGCATATATTGATTTTTCATCTTCAAATTTTATTTCTGTTTTTGTTGGGTGAATATTAACATCAATGGTTGTAGAATCAACAACTAGATTAATAAAATATGATGGATGATGATTAGAACTTATTAATCCTTCAAATGCTTTTGATATTGCACTTTGGATATGATAGTTTTTAATAAATCTTTTATTTACAAATATATATTGTTCTCCTCTTGTTCGTTTTGCAAATTCAGGTTTGCATATAAAACCATTAATTTTTACAAGACTTGTTTCTTCTTCGATTGGTACAAGACGTTCATTATTCTTTAATCCAATTACATTCACTATTCTTTGTCTAAATCTAGTCTTTGGTAAGAAATAAATTTCTTTATTATCATGAAATAGTTGCATTTTACATTCTGGGTGAGATAATGCAATTCGATTAAATTCTTCAGTTATATGACGCATCTCAACATTATTTGATTTTAAGAATTTTCTTCTTGCAGGTATGTTGTAGAATAGGTTTTTAATTTTAATTGCAGTTCCATTGCTGCATGCGTGATCATTCTTGCTAATAATATTTCCACCTTCAATAATAATTTTAGTTCCTAATTCTTCCTGTATTAGTTTTGTTTCAAGTTCAATATGAGAAATTGCAGCAATTGAAGCCATGGCTTCACCTCTAAAGCCCATGGTTTGAATTGCAAATAAATCATCCGCGCTTTGTATTTTAGAAGTAGCATGTCTCTCGAAGCATTTAACAACATCATTACTACTCATGCCACAACCATTATCAATAACGTGTATAAGAGTTTTTCCGGCTTCCTTAATATATAGCTGAATTTCAGTAGCACCAGAGTCTAATGAATTTTCTAGTGTTTCTTTAACAACAGAAGAAGGTCTTTGAATAACCTCGCCAGCTGCTATTTGATTTGCAACATGATCAGGTAATAATTGTATTATGTCCAATGTAATTAAAAAGTATTTGCTTGTTTAAAAAAATAGTATGTTAACAAAGATAAAACAATAATTATGAAAATAATTCTTTTATTTCTTCCTTTTATTGATTCATTATTACTGATTTTCTTAAACTTAATTTTTTTATGATTTTCTCCTAGATTTTTATTTTTTCTCGCATTAGGTTTATAGTATCTAGGTGTAAATTTAAATCCTTGTAATCCTTGATTTTTATAAAATGACGGTAATTTAGGAGCTTTCATATTAGCAAAAATATAAAAATATATTCTTAAGAAAGCGTTAATAAATAAACTGATTCAATAATGAAAAATAATATAATTAATGGCTTGAATTTATATTTTTGTTTAAATGAAAAGATCCCTACTAATCTTTGTTTTTTCTGTATTACTAATTAATAATTTATTTTCTCAAAATAATTCTATACCAGTTTTTATTCAAGAAAATTCAATCTGGGCGGATAGTATCTTACAGACTTTGTCGCCCAAAGAGAGGATTGCTCAACTTTTTATGGTATCTGTTTATTCTAATAAATCTGAAGATCATAAGAGAAAGATATCTAAACTTATTAGAAAATATAAAATTGGTGGATTGATGTTTTTACAGGGTGGGCCTGCACGACAAGCGAAACTTACTAATTATTATCAGTCTATTTCTAAGACTCCATTAATGATTGCAATTGATGCAGAATGGGGTATTGCTATGCGTTTAGACTCCGCCCTGAGATTTCCTTGGCAGATGACTTTGGGCGCTTCAATGGATACTAATCTAATTTATGAAATGGGAGTTGAAATTGCTCGTCAGTGTAAGCTTATTGGAGTGAATATTAATTTTGCTCCTGTAGTAGATGTAAATTCAAACCCCAAAAATCCTATTATTAATAATAGATCATTTGGCGAAAATCCTAATCGTGTATCTTCACTAAGTTTAGCCTATATGAACGGACTTCAAGATAATAATATTCTTGCGTGT
>Ga0257121_1002814_pt1 | contig 11938 bp, 7 predicted proteins | sample SI106_100metaG_FD_190180 | JGI IMG/M metagenome (GOLD analysis project Ga0257121, IMG submission 190180) | Marine microbial communities from Saanich Inlet, British Columbia, Canada - SI106_100 | ecosystem: Environmental > Aquatic > Marine > Inlet | place: Canada: British Columbia | collected... | reverse complement strand
GATACTTTTGTATCGAACAACATGATCATCGTTTTGGTTAGCATATGTATAACACGATCAAAGCACTGAAGGTTGCCTAAACTTCGAGTTATTTTATGATCAACACCATTCAAGCATGGGTCGATTTATTATTGTTTTAACTTATGGTCTGATTAGCTTCAAAATATGACCATTGACATCGAGGAAGTATAAGTTGCTTTCCAATTCAGAAACATCAATAAATTGATCTGATATAAACAATGTTTTAGACTCAAGAACAACTCCGTCTAATCCTTTTAAAACATAACGGCAAGGATATGATTGGATTCCTTTAATGGATATTAAAGAGGAACCTGGGTTGGGATAAATTGATAATTCTTGTTTAGAAGCTGACTCAACACCAACATAGGGTTCACAATCAACAGCTGACATCAGGTAATTGTATCTCTGCTGAATAAAAGATTTCAATCCTTCAATAGAACCACCAGGCCCCGGTCCACCGCCGCCTCCTGATAAATTAGTTTCAATATTGGTGTCAAAATCAGCATTTGAGAACATTTTGTTGTTGTCCGCATATACATCATCTTCAATAAGCTCTTTTAAGTCATCGATGATTGGGTTTAAATAATCAGGATTAAAAATAGTACTTATTAAAAGACACACTTCAGATGTGTACTGAGACTTCAATGCCTGACTTGCGAAAACCCTTTCCAGTAACGGTCGACTTGAAGCATAATAATAGATATCTAAATTTGATGGATTTAATGGCCCCATAAAACCATAGCTTCCGAATGACTCATTGCCATCCCACTTAATCCACTGCCATTTGTCCATTCCTAAATTATGATATACATAGTAGTTTCTTGCCGACTGAGTATAGCTGTCCAAATTGCCAAATAGATTATCCAAAGCTGCAGAACTCAAAAATGGACCAAGATCAATATGCGCTCCAAGATTTGTTTCAAAATCAAGATCACTCGTATTGTTTATAAAGTCAATGAACGAGATTAGATCTGACCAGTCATTTGCAGCTTCATTGGACTTGAGCTCATAAGACGATTCATAAGCACTTTGTGCATTGCCCAAATATTCCAAACTGGCCTCGCCATCTCCTCCTGAAAAATTAGACCCCGCCTTAAACAGATTTCCGCCATCATCAAGCATTCTCCAATCTAAGAATTGATCATCTAATTGTTCAACCAAGGTGTAAAACCCCCATGGTTCACCATTATAAGTTACAGTTGTAAAATTGGTTCTAGGGGCTGGTACCCCATGTATTTTACAAACGTCAAAGAATAATTTCTCCCTCAAAAAAGTAGGATCTTTAAATCCATTACTAAAATTCAATTTTTTTATACCATCATAGTTTTGGCCTGAAATAAATTTATTAAAATCAATCTTAAAAGATTTTTTATCTCCAGGATGGCCATAACTCGAATTCCCTTTTAAACGAACCCCAACACTATCAAACGTATAGGTTCCTGTTAAATCTGTTAGCGTCAAGTTTGCCGGGATATAAACGGATCCATTTACCGCCATGTTATCATAATTGTCCTCAAGCTGAGACCAGAAATCACTCTGAGGAAAATCAAGCTCTATATTTACCACTTGATCAATAGAAAATAAATTCGCTCCCTCTATTTGAGCTGAAAGATTTTCAGAATAAAATAATGTAGTTAGAAAAATAAATAATAATCTGTGAAAATTGCTTTTTGTCTGGATCATCTCTAGTTGGTTTTTCTTTTATAGACGTTTAATTTACGAATTACCTTCACTCAATATACACTTTACACTATTTTGACTTAATTTTAGAAATAGATCAATAGATTTAATATGAATTCAATGTCTAATAAGTTTTTGCTTATCTTATTTTGCTGGTTCTCTTTGATTGGATTCGCACAACCAAATTATAATGTAAATATATATAACAACCCTTATCCATGTAATTTATTTTTTCATGTTGGAGGCCCACCAAGTAAACCTGTAAATATTGTTGACTCCTCTGGGACATTAATATACAGCCATGACTTTGGGCTTAAAGGATGGGCATGGCAGGTAAATGAAAATAATAAAATCACATTCTTCGACAGACAATCTAAAGGCTGGTTTATTATGGATAGTCTTGAAAATATAACGGATAGCGTCTACTGTCAAAATGGATATGTGGCAGACAATCATGATTTTATTGCTCTTCCAAATGGGAATTATATTCTTTTCGCCTATGACATTAGACCATATGCCACTGACACTGTAGTCTCAAATGGAAGTGAGGATCAAGAAATTGAGGGATTGATTATTCAGGAGTTAGACAACGATCATAATGTTGTATTCGAATGGTCAAGCTTTGATTATTTTTATCTTTCAAATTATCCAGATGTGTTCAATTCACTTGGGAATAGCACATTTGACTTTTTACATTGTAATGCCATTGATATAGATGAAGACGGGCACTTTCTCATTTCTAATCGGACTATTTCTGAAATAACAAAAATCAACAGAATCACTGGCGAGGTAATGTGGCGATTTGGGGGAGAGCAAAGTGATTTTACTTTCACTAACGATTATCCTTTCTCCAAACAGCATTGCATCAAAAGTCTGGGAAGTAATAGGTACTTATTGTACGATAATGGAAATCTTAGTGATCAATATACTGGTGGGATTAAACGCTCAAGAGCTGTAGAATATGAGCTAAACGTTTCTGACTTTACAGCAACTAAACTCTGGGATTTTGTTCACCCTGACAGCCTATTTACTCCATCCATTGGAAGTGTTCAGCGTCTTGAAAATGGAAACACATTAATTAATTTTGGCAACAATCAAAATATAAATAGAGGTAGTGTTATTATTGAAGTAACTCCGAACAAGCAAATTGTTTTTGAACTGGAACTGGAAAACGGTCAGAATGTATATTGTGCGAATAAAGCAAACTGGAATTTTGACAATGGCGCCTTAAATCTTGATGATTTTATTGGTCCGATTAACGTTGGAAAATTGAACATCTATCCAAATCCATCTCATTCAAAATTTAAAATAGAAGTTGAAACATTCAAAAACACCAAAGTCCATATTCAGATATGCAATATTCATGGCGATATTATTTACAATAAGAATTATGGACAAGTAAAGAATGAAAAATACATAGAAGTAGAACATTATTTTTCCCCAGGAAGCTATATCGTTAAATGTACTGCCGGATCAACAGTTTCATTCGCAAATATATTGGTAACCCCCTAAGAATTATATGGCAAAAAGATTTCAGCCATCATACAGCGCGCACTTCCACCACCACATGCTTCTATCGTATTAATATCACTATGAAGAATTGGGTTAAATGATTGTATCTTCTCAATCTGTATTTTGTTGAGACTATTGTAAGCAGAAGATGACATCACCAAATAAGCTTCGTTACCCTGCACCTGAAGCATGTTTCCTGCAAATCTGCCTTTTTGTTCCTCAGTAATTTCTATAATCTCTTTTCCTGAGTTCTCTATCGCATGCTCTAAAGCTTCGCGTTCTTTTTTATCATCAATTGTATCCAAACAAACGACAACATACTTGTCTGCCACACACATCATTACATTTGTATGATAAATAGGCAATCTTTCTCCGTTATGTGTTTGATTTGCCGTAAACGCGACCAACTTATAGTCAAACTCATTACAGAATTGTTTTGCGATATCCTCATCGGTTCTTATGGAAAGTGCTGCATAACAAATTTTATTCTGACGATCTAAAATCATACTGCCTGTTCCCTCTAAATATAAATCTTCAGCCTCATAAACTGAAAAATCAACAATTGAAGAAATATTAAATCCGCGCTTTTGCAATCTATCTAATATGTCCGGACGTCTCTCATCTCTCCTGTTCTCAGCACACATAGGATAAAGAGCAACCCGACCATCTTGATGGAAGGACACCCAGTTATTCGGAAAAATAGAATCGGGAGTATCGGGACTTATGGTGTCTTGAACTACATGAACATGCACACCCTTTTGTTCGAGTTTCGCAACAAATCCATTAAATTCTTTTAATGCTTTCATTTGAACCTCTTCAGCAGAAAAGGTCTCCAAATGCTTTTGATAATAGTTATTTTTGGCAGTCTCCTCGTTGTATCGAAAAGCAACTGGCTCAATCATAAGAATGTGAGAAGTCAATTGTTTCATATTCGTTTTAATGGCATTGTAGAACATCTAAATAATCCGCCCATTTTAGAAACCTCACCATATGAGACTTCTTCAACAGTATAACCTCTCGACCTCAACTGAGCATTTAATGAGGCAAATTGTGGCTGTGAAACAACAACCTGATCCGAAATTGAAAAAATATTTGATTTCATATTGTACATTTCATTTCCATCAATTAAGATGGTTTCTTTGGAATCAAACATATCCATTAGGTATTCAACGTCCTTTTTGTGTTTGAATCCGTCAGGGCAAATAATTGCACCCTTCCGACCTATAGGCTGAAAACAACAATCCAAATGCAAGGCACTTTTTCTTGGGTCAACATCCGATTTCTTAAGCTCGTAATTGATTACATTTTTATTTGGAAAGTGCTGTTTGATAAAATCAACACCTTCTGTATTGGTGCGAGCCACTTTGTAACGATTAAAATCCTCTTCTTTGGAGTATCCAATAAATATACAGTCATCTCTCAATAGAACATCTCCACCCTCAATCCGTGCAGTATTGGGCATCTTTAATAGTTGATTTTGGTCTATTCCTTCAAATATACTTTGTACGGCGTCTAGCTCACGCGAGCGATCCTCAATAATGTTGGGAAGCAATAGTTTATCCTCAATAACGAAAGCAATGTCTCTCGCATAGATTTGATTGAGATCAAGGATATTGCTAGGACGAATCACCTCGACATCATGACTTTTAAGCACTTTACAAAAGTGCTCCATTTCATCAATCAAATCGTTCTCTAAGGGATAATTTCCGTTACGAACACTTTCGAGAGATTTTGGATCATAGCAGTCACTTTCAGATGGTGTTCCTCCAAAATCATTAGCTATACCTAGGATTACGGTTTTCAGCAATCCAACTTCATTATCAACATGGAGATTCATGACTTTTTCGAGTTATACTTTTAAAGAAACGAAACTACTAAAAATCCTTAAACAAAATCATTCAAGTATGCATCACTCGAATAATTTCAAAACGATAATAATCAATAAAACTTACGCATACTTTGTTTTTGATGATTACTTTCATGGTATGATACAAAAACGCTTTTTGGTATTCCTATTTTTGTGTTTATTCTGTCAAAATACATATGGTCAAAAAACCAATTCATTCTCTGGTGAGCTTACTTATAAAATAACCAAGGTGGACGCAAGCATGAACCCCCTTTCATCAGAAGATGACAACAGTGAAAACAAGGTAATCATATATGCTAAAGATTCTTTATTAAAAATAGTCAATTTCAATTCACAAAATGGTTATCAAGAATGTTTGAAACACTTGACACGAGAAAAATCAATTCTTTTATTAGAAATTGGTGATCAGGGTTATGCAATTCGGATGAATGACGAACAAAGCATGACAAATGACAGTCTTTATTCATTCAAAAATAAATGTGGTATTAAAAAGAGAATTGGAGGTTTAAAAAGTAAAAAAACGATAATGAATCATCCGATGCTGGCAAATGAATTAATTTGTTTTTACTCAAAAACCATCCCGTCAAGGTATGCCAATGACTTTTCAGGTCTTTCAGGAATCCCAACTCTATATTACATCGTCAATGATGACGGTCTTTATCGATACATCTTAGAATCTCATCGCTCGTACGACCCACCCTTATCCATGTTTATGATTCCCGAAGAATACGAGATTGTAACTATGGATGAATTTATAGATAAAGTAAATTCAGATAACTAGTCATTCCTCCAACCGCATTTTATAACTAACATACCAGTGTTTAAAGATGGATTGGATATCTCCCAATTCTTGCTTTCTAAAACTTATATTCGTAAGATATTCAAGCTGAATGGAAGAGAACGAATTTATACCTGTTAATCAAGAGAAAAAAAACCCTGCCAAGAAAAAGAATAGGGAAACCAAACCTTCAAAGAAAGGAAAAGGAAAAAAAGGGAATACTTGGTTAGACAAAATTGACACACAAAAAATAGCTACCGTATTTGGTTCTTTCTTTATTTTATTTTCATTCTTTTTGGCAATTGCCTCCTTTTCATACTTACTTACCTGGCAATTGGATCAAGACAAATTAATTGATGCGTCTTTTTTTGATTTTGTATTTGGAGGTGATCAAATAGAAATTCACAACTGGCTCGGGAAATTCGGTGCTTGGATGTCCCACTATCTCATTTATGATCTTTTTGGAATCACCTCGTTTGGCATCTGTTTTTTACTTTTTCTGTCAGGAGTTAAAGTTCTTTACAATAAGGCTTTGCTACCGTTGGGTAAAACCTTCACCATCACCATTCTCTACATGTTATGGGGTTCAGTGTTTCTGGCCTATTTCTCAGACAATATCAATTTTATAGGAGGTAGTTTTGGATACCATATCAATCAGTGGATGACACAAGTTTTGGGTGAAATTGGAACACTCACTTTAACCCTAGTATTGTTGTACATCATTACCACTCTCCTATTCAACCCTAATTACACTGCATTATTCAATTATTTTTTCCCGAAAAAAGATAAAGAAGAGGAAGTCTCTGAAGAAATGAGCACAAATGATGAAAACATGCATGTCATCAACCCAATTAAAGATGAAGAAATAAAGGAAGATGTCATTTCTGAAACACTAAACTTCTCAGATGATGAGCCAGATTCAATTGAAGAAAATGAAAACAAGTCTGAAGTCATTGACGAATTGGATGAAAAGCCAGAAAAAAATGATGAGTTTGAAATAGAAATACCCGATGAAGAAGAGATTGTAGATGCTGAGGAAATAGGTGAAAAAAATCTCGCAGACCAATTGGTTGAGGAACATGGAGAATATGATCCAAAAGCTGATCTTGAGGGGTATCTACTTCCCTCTGTAGAATTGCTCAAAGAATATGGTTCAGGAGGAGTTTCTGTAAATAAAGAAGAACTTGAGAGTAACAAGGACAAAATTATTGAAACCCTTTCAAATTATAAAATTGATATCGCAAAAATCAAAGCCACTGTTGGTCCAACCGTTACTTTATATGAAATCATTCCAGCTCCAGGTGTAAGGATATCAAAAATTAAAAATCTCGAGGATGACATCGCTTTGAGCTTAAGCGCTCTAGGTATTAGAATCATCGCGCCCATTCCCGGGAAGGGAACCATTGGTATTGAAGTTCCAAATTCAAGTCCTGACATGGTAAGCATGCGCTCATTAATCGCATCAGAGAAATTTCAAAATCACGACGGTCAATTGTCAGTAGTTATGGGTAAAACCATCACAAACGAAACCTATGTATTTGATTTAACAAAAATGCCTCACCTTCTTGTTGCTGGAGCAACAGGTCAAGGTAAATCGGTAGGATTAAATGCCATATTAGTTTCAATTCTATATAAGAAACACCCATCCCAAATTAAATTTGTTCTTGTCGACCCTAAAAAAGTTGAACTTACGTTATACAATAAAATTGAACGACATTTTCTGGCAAAATTACCGGGGGAAGAGGATGCCATTATCACAGACACATCGAAAGTTGTTAATACACTCAATTCGTTGTGTATTGAAATGGATGATCGTTATGAGCTTTTAAAAGATGCTCAGGTAAGAACCATTAAAGAATACAATGAGAAGTTTATAAAACGCAAGCTTAACCCTGAAAAAGGGCATAAATACCTTCCTTATATCGTTGTTCTTATTGATGAGTTTGCAGATCTCATCATGACCGCAGGAAAAGAAATCGAGCACCCAATTGCTCGAATTGCGCAACTTGCTAGGGCAATTGGTATTCATCTTATCGTTGCTACACAGCGCCCCTCTGTAAATGTAATTACAGGTATGATTAAGGCCAATTTCCCTGCTAGAATTGCTTTTAGAGTATTGTCAAAAATTGATTCGAGAACCATTCTAGATGGCTCTGGTGCAGACCAATTAATTGGACGAGGAGACATGCTTATATCAACGGGTTCTGAAATGATTCGACTTCAATGTGGATTTGTTGACACCCCGGAAGTAGAAGAAATATGTTCATTTATCGGTGACCAAAGAGCCTATCCGGACGCATTGATTTTACCAGAATATGTGCCAGAAGGAAGCGAAGGAAAAGGCGAAATGGATATGAACGAAATGGATGCAATGTTCGTTGATTCTGCTCGAATAGTAATCATGAATCAACAAGGTTCTGCCAGTCTTCTACAACGAAAATTAAAATTAGGATACAATCGAGCGGGAAGAATTGTCGATCAACTTGAATCGATGGGGATTATTGGACAGTTTCAAGGAAGTAAGGCCCGCGACGTACTCTTTCCAGACATCGAATCTTTAGATGAGTTTTTGAGATCGAAAGGTTTAATATAACCCTTAATCGTTTATGAAATAAATTGCATTTGCTACCATGAGTAGGCCATTTTGCCAAAACCCTCTGAATAATGGGTTATCTATAAAGTATGTCACACTCCCTTTACCATATTGCTCTTGACCGACAATTAAAGCTCCACCTTGATCTTTTTTTACATTGGAGCCAACAAAACCAGACACCTCTTTCGAATTTTTAGGAAGCTCGAACACCGCTTTACCAGAATTTAAAACATAACGAGAAGCACTTTGCCTAAGCGTGTGATAAGAGTCATATCCAAAAGAAAGCGCATGTTTTTTCTCAATTTCACAATTAAATATTGCTCCAGTAATCATTTCACTTAACTCTTCTCTTTCACTCATTTCATAAAACTCATCTGATTGCTTTGTTAACTCTATAGACAATTGATCAAAAAAGTTTTCTACCGATTCCCCGAACAGAACCAAGCGACCACCACTTTTAACCCAACTCATTATTTCATCTACCAACCCCGCTGATAATCTGCCTTCCGGTACCATCAGGACATCGAGGTTAGATAATCCTGAATCCAGAATATCATTTGGTCTTGACATTAGAAATGGTGTATTGAGGCGCTGTTCCAAATAATGCCAAATCTCTCCTGTATTAAGAGGAGAATGGCCTTCTCCAGCAAGCAATGCGATTTTCGGGCTTTGAATTTCATGGTAGGATGATGAACCAAAATCATTTCCTTTTTCTACATATCCCGTACGGCAGGTATTCATTTGAAGCTCCAAACCTTTTGAGGCTTTAATAATCAAAGAATCAATATTAAGCTCTGAATTTTCTCCCCTTGCAATGACTAAAGTTCCAGGTTCATATAAATTTCCATCAAGCTGAAATGATTTTTTGGCATATTTTACTTTAACATTAGTACTCAACAACCTTTCCAAGAAACGAGCAGACTCCATTGAATTCCATTTACAGACATAAGCAAATGCATCTTTCGAATCCTTAGGAATTGGCGAAATCCAAAATTCATTAGACTCAGGAATTTCACCCTTAAATGGCACTTCAGTCTCGCAAGCGAAGGCATTTAATCCAAAAGCATAAGGCAATGCCCATGCGGTAATATCATAGGTGAGCGAATCCGATAGCATGGTTAGTGGCTCAAAAAGAACCTTAACCATTGGTCCCTTGAGCTGATCAACAGAAACAACAATATCATTCGATTTTAACTCATAAGTGGTTTTTTCTTGAGAAGAATATGACCACCCTTTGATCAAGCTTCCTTCCTTTGGCTCTCTCACTTTGATATCATGAAGGGCAAGTAATCTGCATAAAGAATTTATTTTGTAGGAATCTCCCGAAAGCACATAAGATTGATAGGTGTATGGAAAATCCTTATTGAAGTTTTGAAACTCTGAAATGAGTTCTTTTTTATGGAGGCAGGCCACTTCAACAGTAGATAAACTGGCAGCCACATGATGCTCTACCCGATCACTCAAGGTAAGGGTGTCTCCATTAGCGATAACAACGCTTGTTCCTGCCCTGCCACTTCCAGCTTGTTCATAAGTCATACCAATGGCACCGTTGTACATGGGATAGGTATCTCCGTAACTAGGATAAAGCAAGTCAAAAATCTCTTTTGAAAAATAAAGCCAATTGTTGGCATCAAAATATTTTGCATGATTTTCACCAATGTATTCCTGAAACTTACGTTGCCAATCAGTTATTACTTCATGATACGGTTCAGCTGCTGGTGGAAAATAATAGTTCTCATTAATTCCTTGCTCATGGACATCAACATGCACATGAGGCATCCATTGATTGTATTTTTTTATTCTTTGTTGGGATTCGACTTGAGTCAACCATGCCCAATCTCTATTCAAATCAAATAAATAATGATTTAAACGCCCACCTGGCCATGGCTCTTGATGTTCCAATGACATTACATTCGTATTTCCTTCAAGCGATGCATATTGCTTAAAAAAATTGACGTACCGATCTCTACCATCTGGATTAAGACAAGGATCAATAATAACAACAACACTATCCAGCCATTCCTTTTTGTCTCTTAGTAAAATTAGCGCAGTTTTCATTGCGGCTTCTGTTCCTGAGCTTTCATTTCCATGTACATTATAGCTCAACCAAACTATTGGAATATTTTCGTTTACACTTGAGCTCAGGTGATTCGTTCTAATCTTTTCAAGGTTATTAATTGTAGTTTCGCTTCCTATAAACATGAGCTGTAATACTCTTCCCTCATTACTTGACCCATAAGACTCAAGCTTTGAATTCAATGGAAACGCCCGATTCAATCCCTCAAAATAATCAACAACTTGTGCATGTGTAGAAAATTCAGCACCTATTTCATGACCTAATATGGATTTTGATGAAAAGGTGTTCTGTGAAAAAAAAGTTTGCGCAGAGAGAAGAACGACGAGCAAAAATAAAATCTTCATATTATAAAGTTTAGCATATAAAAGTAAGAAATCTAGAAGTGATTCCCTTATTCGTTTGAATCTAACTGCTGCATATTCACCAATCTTGCATACATCCCGTCTTTATCCATCAATTCCTTATGTTTTCCTGATTCAGCAATAGATCCCTTGTCTAAAACCAAAATCTGATCGGCTTTTTTAACAGTAGATAATCTGTGTGCGATGACGATGGAAGTTCTGCCTTTCATTAATATTTCCAATGCATCCTGAACAAGCTTTTCTGACTCGGAATCTAGTGCAGACGTGGCCTCGTCCAGAATTAAGATTGTAGGGTCTTTTAAGATCGCTCGGGCTATAGCAATGCGTTGCTTTTGACCACCTGACAGCTGAATTCCTCGATCACCAACCTCTGTTTTAATACCCTCGGGGAATGATGAAATGAATTCCCAAGAATTCGCTTTCTTCGCGGCTTCAACTACTTCTTCGTTTGTTGCTGTGGGCTTACCGAAGATTATATTATCATATATGGAGCCTGAAAAAAGTAGAACATCTTGTGGCACATATGCCATCTGAGACCGTAAATACTTCAAATCATAATCTCCAATATTTTCTGAGTCTACTCGCAATTCACCATTTTGAATATTATAAAAACTCAAAATCAAACTTGCGATAGTGGTCTTTCCAGAACCACTTGAACCAACAAGAGCAACTTGTGCATTTTTATTAATATCAAATGTTACATTTTCGAGTACAGAAATGTCTGGCCGTTGAGGATAATTAAAACTTACATTTTTGAATGAAATATTACCAGAAATCCCTTGTTCCAATTTGCCCTCTAAACCATCATTTTCAGTATCATTATTGATGATGACCATTAAGTTTTCTATTGCACCAAAAGTCTTCTGAATATTTGCATAAAGGTCTGGAAGAGAACCTACACTTGCACCCATCATAATGGTAAATAAAACAAACTGATAGAAACCCTCACTTGAAAGTTCAGGATTGGGTCCTTGCGTCAATATAAGTCCTTGCCAAACTATAAATACTATGGCTCCAAACAAACAAAAAATAATGAAGGATACGAAAA
>Ga0257121_1002796_pt1 | contig 12007 bp, 9 predicted proteins | sample SI106_100metaG_FD_190180 | JGI IMG/M metagenome (GOLD analysis project Ga0257121, IMG submission 190180) | Marine microbial communities from Saanich Inlet, British Columbia, Canada - SI106_100 | ecosystem: Environmental > Aquatic > Marine > Inlet | place: Canada: British Columbia | collected... | reverse complement strand
GAGTGGCAACGGGGCCTGAGGCAGCGCTTGCGTTAATAGAGCAAAAATGGCAGCTAGCATTTCTACAGGGAGCTGCCGGCAGAGTAATCGAAACCGACCAAACTAGCAGCCGGAAGGCGGCCTTCTAAGTCTTCCGGCACAATATTATATTCTGGGAATTGTGACAAATTCAACAATCGCTGCTCGGCGAAAAAAGCATTAACTTCTTGAGGCTTCATCGGACGAGAAAATTGACTTGACTCATACACTTGTGGTTGCACAATGTCTTGAAGGTTGGAAGCAAGATTTGGTATGGTCGGCGTAGCAACCTCTAAAGTCGAGCGTTGTGTCGCAAAGAACACAACTGCTAGCGAGGCAGCAGCAAGTGCCACTATCTGCTTTAAGCGCGTAAAAGCATGCCACTTATTCGGAAGCTGTGACTCGATTTCATGCCACAAACTATCCAGCGCAGCGCCGTCAAATCCTTTTGCCTCTAGCAATGCCTGGCGAGCATCTGCATAACTAACGTATTCTGCTTCGCAAATCTTACAAGAATCAAGGTGTGCCTCTAAAGCAATAGCTAATTCATTGGCAATAGCATCACTACCTAAATCGTCGCCCACATAAAGTGGGATTAGCTCACATGCGTCGAGACATTTCATAAGACTTCTGAAGATGTTTCGGGGCCGAAAGTGCGCTCCCATTGTTCTCTGAAAAGCTTGCGCGCATTATGCAAACGCCAGCGAACGGTACCGGCTGTGGCACCAATTTTTTCACCAATTTCGGCACAAGATAAAGATTCGAACTCGCGCAAAGTCAAGACCTGACGCGATTGCAAAGGTAGGCTTTCTAAAGTAGCGCGCACCATTTCAAGTCGCTCTACCCGTGAAGCTTGATGCAGAGGACCACCTTGGTTAGCTTCGTAGTCTCCGACTAATTCACTGGTGTTGCCAGGAGTACCTGGGGCCATACGACGTACACGATCGACAGCATGGTTGCGCAGAATGCGAAAAAACCAAGGCTGAAATTTGTGGTCGGGATTGTAGCGGTCGCGGCTGTCATAAACTTTCAAGAATGCCTCTTGAACTATCTCGCGAGCAACCTCAAACGAACGCACATAGCTGCGGGCCACATGAATAGATTTTGCTTCAAGTCTTTCGACTAACAACCGAAATGCGTCACGCTCGCCATCGCAAATGAGCACAAACAAGTCTTCGTCAGACAAGTTATGCCATTGAGAAAAGTCATCGAGCTCAAGAGGTTTTGAATCGCTTGTATCGGTAATCAAATGCAAGGCCGAATTTTTCATGCTACCCTAATTACGTGACGATTCGTCAGATGTTGGCGAAAAATCGGGGTTTTCTAACCCTTTTCGTGGGGCATCTACATCTGCTTCGTTTCCCGCAGCTGCGTCAATCGCAGAAGTGCTTGGTTGGCGAGTGATGTTACGGAACTTTTGGTCGCGCATATTTAGCAACTCTTGATGCGAAAGAGCGCCCAACTCTTGTATGCAATTCTCGATGTAATCAGCAACGCTAGATATCGCGGCTGCTGGCTCGTTATGGGCCCCGCCAACAGGTTCAGAAATTACATCATCAACAATGCCCAGCTCAAACAGCGAATCGGCCGTCAGTTTAAGAGCTTCAGCGGCATCTTCCTTGCCATCAGCACTACGCCATAAAATAGACGCACAACCCTCTGGTGAAATCACCGAATACCATGAGTTTTCAAGAATTGCAACCTTGTCGGCGATTGCGATTCCTAGCGCTCCACCAGAACCACCTTCTCCGATAACGATTGAAATGATTGGGGTATTAATTGAAAACATCTCGTAGATGTTCTCGGCAATTGCCCTAGCCTGTCCGCGCTCTTCGGCACCAACACCTGGGTAGGCCCCTGGGGTGTTGATTAAACAAACAATCGGCAACCCCATCCGTTCGGCAAGTTTCATCTTACGCAAAGCTTTACGATAACCCTCAGGATGAGATGACCCAAAATTGCAAGAGAGGCGGTCTTTGGTATTTTGCCCTTTGCGCTGGGCTATCAGCATAACGCGATGCCCGCGAATGGTCGCAAGCCCAGTAGCCATCGCTCTATCATCGCCAAACAAACCATCGCCATGAAGCTCAACCCAGTCATCACACATATGCTCGATGTAGTTGGTAGTCAGTGGCCGGTCAGGATGGCGTGCAACTTGAACGCGTTCCCATGAGCTGAGATCACTATAAATTTCAGTAGTTAGACGCTGCAACCGATCTTGGTAGAAATCTATCTCTTCCTTCAAGTCATGCGAGGTGCGCTCCGCAAGCTCTTGGAGCTCAAGCAATCGACTACGGACGTCTTCTATTGGCTTCTCGAACGGCAAAGCCGAAAGCCCTGAATTTTCTTTTTTGTTCTTTTTAGCCATAAAGCAATGAACGTGCTTGGTAAGCACTTGGGTTACTACTAGAATACACTAAACTTGGTCCCAAAGACTACCAAAATCATGAATCAAAACGCCTGGCGTGTCGAACTAGAGCTTCTCCCTAGCCGCAAAGATCCCCTTGGCGGTGCTGCCACCGCTACTCTAAACGATTGCGGGTTGTCCATAAACAGCGACTTGCGTGTCGGGCGCGGCTACCTTTTGCCTCCCCATTTACAGCGCGAAGAAGTAGAAACTATCGCGTCACGTTTGCTTGCAGATAAAGTGAATGAAGTGACTACTATTATCGCTCCAGATGAAAAACCACAAAACGGCACTTCACTCTTGGTTCGACGAATGGCTGGTGTCTCTGACCCTGAAGCCGAGACAGCTTTACGCGCGCTTGACTTGCTTGAAATAGATCTCGGCGGAAACCGTTTAGAGACTTATCGCAGTTACCGTTGTGTAGAAGATGTAGATGATCAACAGTTTTTGCAAATTGCTGGCAGCGAGTTGGCAAACCTAACCATAGAAGAGGCAATGCTTGCTTGCGACGACCTAGCTCTTCATCCTACGCCCACACCTCGCAAGTCTTCACGCCGTGAAATTGCACTACGTGATTTAAACATTGATCAACTCCAAGCAGTTTCTAAAGACATGTCTTTGGCTCTTACTGGCGAAGAGATGCAAGCAATCCAAGACTTCTGTAATAAAATCGGCCGCGAACCTACCGACGCAGAACTTGAAACACTTGCTCAAACTTGGTCTGAGCATTGCAAGCATAAAACTCTGACCGGCCCTGTTAATTTCAAAATGCTTGATGCCTCTGGTGCCGTTGTCGAAGAAACTCATTACGACAATCTGCTCAAAGAAACTGTTTTCGCGGCAACCCAAAAACTTTCACCTGAATGGTGCTGGAGTGTTTTCAAAGACAACGCTGGCGTTATTGCTATGACCGACGAGATTGGCATCGCCGTGAAAGTAGAAACTCACAACCACCCTAGCGCACTCGACCCTTATGGCGGCGCCGGAACAGGCATTGGTGGTTGCATCCGCGATATTCTTGGCACAGGCAAGGGGGCGCGACCGTTTGCTTCTACTGACGTATTCTGCGTCGGACCAGAAGATATTGCCGACGCAGATATCCCGCCAGGCACGATGCATCCTAATCGAGTTCTTGATGGAGTCGTTGCAGGCGTGCGCGATTATGGCAACCGCATGGGCATTCCTACTGTTGCTGGAACAATCATTCGGCACCCTGGTTACGTAGCTAATCCCTTGGTATTCGCCGGCTCTATTGGTGAAATACCGCGCAAGTATGTTGACAAAGAAGCCGTACCTGGCGATTACATCATTGCCTTCGGAGGACGCACTGGTCGCGATGGCATTCATGGTGCTACTTTCTCTTCTGAGGCTTTACACGAGGATAGTGAGTCTGTTGATTCTGCTGCCGTGCAAATTGGCGATCCAATTACTGAGAAAAAAGCACTCGACGTTTTGCTTGAGGCTCGCGACGCCGACTTGTTTAGTGCAGTGACTGACTGTGGCGCCGGTGGATTCAGTTCTGCAGTTGGCGAGATGGGTGAAGAAATTGGTGCAGAAGTTGACCTCGAACAGGCGCCGCTTAAATACTCTGGTTTAGATTACTGGGAAATCTGGATTTCCGAAGCTCAAGAGCGAATGGTCGCTTCATTGCCAAAAGAAAACCTTAGTGAGATGCAGAGTTTATGCGAAAAGCATGATGTCGAATTAACTGTGCTCGGAACTTTCTCTGACCATAAGCGATTAGTATTGCGCTGGCACGGTGAAGTTGTTGCCGACATGCCAATGGAATTTTTGCATGGTGGTGTTCCGCAACCGCTTAACTATGCAACTGCAGCGTGCCCTCCCGAAAACTCTACGGCATGGCCAGAAAAGTTTGATTGCGAGCGACTGCTACTTCAAACGTTGGCTCACCCTTCAGTAGCTTCTAAAGAATCTGTTGTTCGACAATATGACCATGAAGTGCAAGGCGGAACAATTCTGAAGCCTTACCAGGGTGCCGACGGTAATGGTCCTGGTGACGGCACAGTAGTCAAGCCACGACTTGACTTGCCACAGGGTGTGGCGATTGGTTGTGGTATTGCTCCACGGATGGCAGAAATTGATGCTTATGCTGGCACCGCTAACGCTATCGATGAAGCTATGCGCAATGTCGTTGCAGCAGGAGGAAATCCGCACCGTACAGCAATTCTCGATAATTTCTGCTGGGGTGACTGCCGTAAACCTGATCGACTTGGCTCTTTAGTTTTGGCTGCCCAGGCATGCTATGACCTTGCTGTGGCTTACGGCACACCGTTTATTAGTGGCAAAGATTCACTCAACAACGAATATCGGGTTGGAGATGAAGAAGTAGCTATCCCTCCTACTTTGCTATGCACCGCAACTGCAATCGTAGATGATTGCGCCAAAACCGTCGGAACCCATCCAACGGCTTCTGGCAATTTGATAGTGCAAATCGGCACTAGCTCTGACGCCGGCGGAGGCTCTGTCGCGAGTGATTTACTCGAACTTAGTGACTCACGTGTTCCGCGCCCTCTCCCTGAAAAAGCTGTGGCAACTTTCGATGCAATCCATCAAGCGATTGGTGAAGGTTTAATTTCTTGCTGCCATGATTTGAGCGAAGGTGGATTAGCTGCTGCGGCTGCCGAGATGGTTATTGGTGCTGATGGCCTTGGCGTTGAAATCGATAGTGCGCTGGCGCCGAGCGATGGCGAGCTAACTAGCCTAAGCACACTTTTTGCTGAGGCGCCAAGTCGCTTCATCGCAGAAGTTAGCCCTGACAATCTTCAACGATTCGGTGAAGTGATGCGCTCAGTGCATTGGGCGAGCATTGGCGAAGTCACTGACACAAGCACCCTGCACATCAAACATAATGGTGATTCACTACTTTGCGTGTCGCGCGAATCACTTGCAACTGCAAATCAAGTTCCAGCATGAAACCAAAAGTACTCCAACTGTTTGCCTCTGGCATAAACTGTGACCGCGAACTGCGCTATGCGTTTGAACTTGCTGGCGCTGAAGTCTCCGAAGTCCACATCCGAGAATTAATTAATTCTCCAGAAATGATTCGTGAGTGCGACGTGTTTGCAATTCCTGGCGGCTTCACTTACGGTGACGACTTAGGCGCTGGACGAGTGTTGGGCCTTGAAGTAGAGAAATTTTTGTCAGCAGAACTGCTGGCGCTGCATGAACGTGGCGGGTCAATTTTCGGAGTATGCAACGGATTCCAGGTGCTAGTCAAAGCGGGCCTGCTGCCGCAAGTAGATGGTGTTGAAGTGTCTTTAACCTGGAACACCTCGCACCGCTTTGAATCGCGTTGGTCAAGAATGATTGTCGAAGAATCTATGTCGCATATTTTGCCAGCAAACAGCGTCTTGCCTGCGCCGTCCGCCCATGCAGAAGGGCAAATCGTTCTCGCGCGCGGCAAGGATGATGTGATAGCTCTAGAGCAAGCAAACGCTATTGCACTACGCTACTGCGACCGCGAGGGCAACACTACTGAGAATTGGCCAGATTGTCCTTCAGGCTCAATTGGCGCAATCGCTGGATTGATATCTGCTTCTGGGCGTATTGTTGGCATGATGCCCCACCCAGAGCGTAATCTTTCCGTACTGCATACTCCAGACCGCGGAAACGGCGCCTGGGGAGACGGTAGCGAGGGTCTAGCCTTCTTTAAGGGGCTGCTCGCACCATATATGGCTATCTGCGAAAAGGCCTAATTTTTCCTAAAGAGAAGGTGATTGCTGCCGCAAATGTGGCGTGCAATCACCTTCTCAGCGTTTTCATACGCAGTTGTTCAAGTTTGAGCATACTTTGCGTACACAATGGTCTCTAGAGTCTCCAGCGACTCCTGAGCAGTTATGTAATTATGAAGACAATTGGTTGAGCAGTTTCCAAAACAAATATCTTGGCGCGACAGAACAAGAATTGATGCGAGTGATTGCACATTCATCCTGCGTCATTGTTTCTGATTTTCATCCCCTTAAAAGATCGCGTCAAGATTTTTCTACCATCATTGAATTGATGAATATAAGTACTCCAACAATTGCAGTGTTGGAGTTATTGAATAGCGATGTGTCCATCAAGTCTGGTTCGCGCTATCAGGATATAAAACTTGAGAATGGTTGGCCACTTCATCAAAGTTACCCTCAACTATTCGACAACGACTTGCAAGCAAAGTATGACATCGTTGGCGCCTGGATTGATGGGAGCCCGAGTGAGCGAGATGCTTATGCAGCATCCGTAGCAGCGAATCTCAACGAGAGTCAACCGAACTCCAAACTCGCATTTCATTTTGGTGACTGGCATTTAGCAAAGCAGCATTTGCCGCAAGAATTGGAGCAACGAGATATTTCAGCGACTGCAGTACACCTGTCGCCATCCCCTCTATGGGACAAAGTTAACAAGCGAGATTTTGATGAAGTAATACGGTTGAGCGACAGTGAATGGGCGTGGATGCGCACCCCACCCCTGGCACATGCTGCGGCCTTTTTGCTCGATTTTGGCGCTTGTGATTCGGAAGAATACTCTGAAGAGCTTTCGTTTTTAATTGAAATCGCTGCGACAAACTTAGCACGAAGCTTAGATGTTGAGCAACCGCAATCGGCATTCGAAGTAATGCAGGCGGACGAATGGCATAACTTTTACGACAGCCTTGATACCGAGTCGCAGCAATCATTTAATGCTTGTCCAGAGTATGCGGTTTTCCACCCACGACTCGCAAGGATGTGGATTCCATCTGAAGTCGATGCGAATCAAATAATTCAGGGAGCGGCTCACCTTCTTTATTGTCAGCAATACGCTACTGGAAATGCCTTTATTGACGCTTTCAGAAGTGCGCTGTTGCGGAACTTGTGCAGCATAACAATTAATCCGTTCTACAAATTGCCAGATAATTGCTACAACAGTGAAAATCAGTGGGTTGAGCGGGGGGCCTTCAAGCTAGCTAAGGACATCAGCTGCCATGAACATACGTCTATCCAAAATATATTGAGAAGTTTAAAACATGTTGAGCTTAGGGACTACGAATTGCAGTCTCTTCGCGATACAATCGGGGTAGCCTAGTTAGGCGCTACCTCAAATGAAAACCACTCGCTTCCTACTTATTCCTGCCCTGCTGCTCGCTTCGTGCGCTGGGCCACTTATTATAGCCGGTGTTGGTGCTGTTGCTGGCGTATGGACTGTTGACGAATTTCGCAATGACTCTGGTGAAGTTTTGCTGAATTCTAGCCCACAAGACGCATTTGCAATTTGCCAAGCCACTATAAACTCACAAGAAAACATTAGCGATCTTGTTGTCACAGGCGGTTCATTGCGAATTGAATTCAAGCAAGAACAAGTCCATTATTCAGTGATGGTAATGTTGATGCCACAAAACGGTCAATTCTGCAAACTTCGCGTTATCGCTGCCGAGTTCGGAATGCGAGGTCGCGCAGATCTAGCTGAAGCTCTTGCTGAAGATATCGCGTCGAGACTGTAATCAATATCTATTGGCAAGCTGCACACAGCCCTTCAAGGCGCAGTGTATGGCCTGTCAAATTAAAGGACTGCTCTGCGGCCACCTCGTCTTGAATGCGCTCGATATCTGCAGAGAAGAATTCAATAATCTTTCGACAAGACAAGCAAACCATATGGTCATGGTGTCCGGCTTCACCAAGATGCTTTTCATAAAGGACTGTACCCCTACCATCATTCATCGTAGACAAGAAATCGGCTTCAGCCAATAACGATAAGGTTCGATAAACAGTAGCCCGTGATGCGTTGGCGTCATCTTCTAAAACCCAAGCATACATTTCATCGGCAGTAAAGTGTTCTGGGCTAGACCACGCTATTCGTAAAATGTCGCGGCGCGGGTTAGTGACACGCAGGTTTTTGCCGCGCAAAAACTCTTCGAAAGCATCGAGAGCTCGTTGGTAATTAATAACTCACCCCGCCAGCTAATTCGGCTGCCAAGCCAATATCGGTGCGCATCTGCTTGCCTTCAAACTCGATCTTCTCAGCGGCAGCGTAAGCTTTTTGACGAGCATCGGCAATAGATTCGCCCAATGCGGTAACTGCCAGCACTCTACCGCCATTTGTTTGCAATTGCCCATCGACAATTTTGGTACCAGCATGAAACACTTGCAAAGACTCAGACTGCTCGATGTTATCGAGCCCGGTTATTGGCAAGCCCTTCGGGTAATCACCAGGGTAGCCAGGTGAAGCCAAAATAACTGTACATGCCGGAGATGGAGTCCAGTCAGGTGCATCTAATTCTTCGAGCGTGCCGTCTGCACACGCCTTTAAGTAAGGAACAATGTCGCTAGTGAAACGCATCATGAGCACTTGCGTTTCAGGATCACCAAATCGCACATTATATTCAAGTACTTTAGGGCCACCGGCGGTCATCATAATACCTGCAAACAGAACACCTTGAAAGCGCCGCCCTTCGCGCATCATTCCATGAATTGTGGGTAGCAAAATATTACGTTCGATGGCGTCGTTTGCGCGAGAACTTAATTCAGTGTTTGGGCTAACAGCACCCATGCCGCCAGTATTGGGGCCGTTATTGCCATCGAGCAACGCCTTGTGATCTTGACATGTCTCTAGAGGAATAAAAGTACGGCCATCAGTTAAGCAAAAAGCCGAAATCTCTGGCCCCTCAAGAAACTCCTCTACAAGCATTAGTTTGCCAGCGTCGCCAAAGCGCTTTTCTTGCAAAATTTCGCAAGCAGCGTCCTTGGCCTCACGAGCATCTTGACAGATAATTACACCCTTACCAGCAGCAAGGCCAGAGGCTTTAATCACCAAAGGGTATTCGACTGCGCCTTCGAGGTATGAAACAGCTTGGTTGTATTCGCGAAAAGATCGTGAGGCGCCTGTCGGAATGCGGTTACGGTCTAACAATTCTTTACACCACACCTTTGAGCCTTCGAGCTCGGAAGCGCTGGCAGTTGGGCCGAATGCGGAAACACCTGCTGCGCTCAGCTTATCGACCAATCCATTTACCAAAGGTTCTTCTGGGCCGACAACTACCAAGTCAATACTATTCCTCTCGCAAAAATCGAGTATGCCATCGCTGTCATTCACATCGATATCTACATTAGCACCAAGTTTGTCAGTGCCAGGATTACCTGGCGCTATATACAGATTACTCATCAATGGTGATTGAGCGATCTTAAAGGCGAGGGCGTGCTCACGTCCTCCGGAACCAACTAGCAGAATGTTCATCATCTTATTTTAGCAACTTATCGCTTCAAGCTCAGCTTAACAATTTCGAAAGTATCTGGCGACAGCTCATTTTGCTCTGAAATACGCTGCAACTGTTGTTTCATCAACGCCGAGCGAGATGGCTCATAGCGGTGCCATTGCGCAAATGACCCAGCGATGCGCGCGGCAATTTGCGGGTTAAGCTTGTCAAGCTCTAGAACGCAATCGGCAACGAAACGGTAGCCCTCGCCGTCAGCAGAATGGAAGTGAACGGGGTTGGCGGCAAAAACGCGAATTAAAGAGCGCACCTTATTTGGGTTTCGAATGTCAAACGACTGATGTCCTTTCAGAGATACAACTCGTGCCAAAGTGTCAGGAGCAGTGCTCGAAGCCTGGACTGCAAACCATTTGTCAACCACCAATTCTTGATGCTGCCATTTTTCGAAGAAATCTGACAGCACTGTCTGGCGCTGCGAAACATCTAAGTTAGCTAGGCACGAAACAGCGGCAATGGAGTCTGTCATGTTAGAAGCAGTGGAGTACTGTGATGCGCACAATTCGGCACCATCAACATTGCTGGCAATGCTTAAGTATGAAAGGCAAGTGTTACGTAAGCGACGCCGTCCGATTTGTTGTTGGCTTGGTCGATAGTTTTCTTCGCTGGTCAGAGCTTGATACATTGCACTGAACTCGTCGCACAAGGCGTTGGCTATAGCGAGACGAACAACTTTGCGCGCATTGTGAAGAAGTTCTGGATCAACCACTTCTAACTGCGCACTCAGAGCAGCATGACCAGGCAAAGCCAATAGATATGATTTCATTCCTGGGGAGAGCGACTTATCTGTTGCGACCTGGTGAACTGAATCTATAAACGTTGTGTTGGGTGTTACCGCCCTGCCTTCAGCGAGATCATCCATAACTTGGAAAATAACGCGCGTGGCAAATCGTTGCCCTGCCTCCCAGCGATTAAAGGTGTCGGTGTCGTAAGACATCAATATTTGCAAATCGCTGTCGCTTTGATCAAAATCGATATTCACCGGCGCAGAGAACTTGCGCAATGCGGAGACAACAGGCTCGCTAGTAACGTCTTCAAAAACAAACTCTTGTTGAGCGTCAGTAATTTCAAGGACGCGCTCTGCTGAAATTTCATTGCCGCTTTTATCAAACAGCGCGGTCAGCATCGGGATATGAAACGGCAACTTGTTATCTTGCCCAGGAGTCGGCTGACAACTCTGTGTACAATGCAGAGTCAGCCGTTGAGCAGCTGAATCATAGCTAGAAGAAAGTGACACCCGTGGAGTGCCAGCCTGCGAATACCAGCGTTCGAACTGAGTGAGATCGCGGTTGTTGGCGTCGGCAATAGTGTGCCGGAAATCGTCACAAGTTACTGCTTGACCATCATAACGCTCGAAGTACAAGTCTGTGCCGCGGCGGAAGCCTTCAGTTCCGACCAAAGTATGCATCATGCGAATAACCTCAGCGCCTTTGTTGTAAACAGTTGACGTATAAAAATTATCCATTGCAACGTAAGAATCAGGACGGATTGGGTGAGCCATCGGCCCCATATCTTCACGGAATTGAACCGAACGCAATACATTGACATCATCAATACGCTTTAAGGCGGCGTCACCCATGTCAGCACTAAATTGCTGATCGCGGAATACCGTCAACCCCTCTTTCAGAGTTAACTGAAACCAATCTTTACAAGTGATTCGGTTTCCGGTGTAGTTGTGAAAATACTCGTGACCAATCACGCCTTCGATACCTTCATAATCACTGTCGGTAGCGGTTTGTGGAGATGCAAGAACATAAGCAGTATTAAAAACGTTTAACGACTTGTTCTCCATGGCCCCCATGTTGAAATCGCCCACTGCCACGATGTTATAAATATCTAAGTCATACTCGAATCCGTACACTTGTTCATCCCACTTCATGGATTCAATTAAGGATGCCATGGCATAACCAAGTTTGTCAGAATTTTCATGCTCACTGTAAACATATAAGTCTACTAACCTTCCGCTACAAGTTTCGAAAGTATCGTGCAGCACCCCAAGATCACCTGCAACTAAAGCGAACAAGTAGGACGGCTTTGGATGCGGGTCGTGCCATTCTGAAAAATGCCGGCCGTCTTCCGTATCTCCCTCGTGTACTTTATTGCCATTACTAAGCAACACTGGGTACTTGTCTTTAGCAGCACTGAGTCGGACATTAAATGTGGTCATCACATCAGGGCGGTCGAGGTAATAAGTTATGCGCCGGAAGCCTAAGGCCTCGCACTGAGTGCAGAACATAGAACCAGACTGGTACAATCCAGATAATTGAGTGTTTAGATGTGGCTGTATTTTAACCACAGTAGTAAGAGTAAAACTATCCTCAACATTTTTTAGCAGCAAACCC
>Ga0257121_1002794_pt1 | contig 12008 bp, 9 predicted proteins | sample SI106_100metaG_FD_190180 | JGI IMG/M metagenome (GOLD analysis project Ga0257121, IMG submission 190180) | Marine microbial communities from Saanich Inlet, British Columbia, Canada - SI106_100 | ecosystem: Environmental > Aquatic > Marine > Inlet | place: Canada: British Columbia | collected... | reverse complement strand
TTATACTCTGAACTTCTGATTTTAATTCTTCTATTTGGTTTTTTAGTTCTTCTATTTGCTTATTTTTTACTTCCATTTTCTATTAGTTTGATTCATATAACATATAATAGAAAATGTTTGTTTTTGTTTGGCTTATAGTTACTAATGGTATCTAGATAATGGCATCTAATTACTATTTTTCAATCAGATAATCACTGCTTATGAGTTTGTGAATAACTAAATCTTAATTTGAGGTAATTTATCAACTGCTTCTCTTTTTTTCTTATCAATTATCTTAGCATAGATTTGTGTAGTCTTAATATTCTTATGGCCTAATAATTTACTTATAGTAGTCAAATCTACACCATATGTAAGTAGGAGAGTAGCGTAGGTATGTCTACTACAATGAAAAGTAATATGTTTTGTTATTCCTGCCCTTAGTGCCCATTGTAATAATGCTACATTAGCGTAATCTGAATATCTAAGGCCAATAAATACTAAATCATTATCATTTTGTCTCTCTCCTAGATATTCTACAGCTTGATGATTTATATCAAGATATTCAAGTGACTTTGTTTTTTCTTGATGATGATGAATTTTTACTTCATTATCAAATACTTTTATTTTTTTCCAAGTTAAACTCTCAACATCTCCAAATCTTAATCCTGTTAAGCAAGAGAATAAGAAAGCCCTTTTTAAAATAGGGTATCTACATTCTGCTTTATCCAATCTTTGAAGTTCTTCTAGAGTAAGATATTGTCTATCTTTTTCAATGATTTTTGGAAGTTTAATGTCAGTACTTGGATTGAATGAAATTATACGTTCTTTAACTGCTTGCTTTAAACTTGCTCTAAACTTATTAAAGTATGATGCAATAGTAGATGTTGATAGATGTTCACCATTATTTTTTAATGCATTTTCAATCAAGTAGTTCTTAAATTCTTCACAGAATTGTTCATTAATATCTCTAAAACGAACTTTACCTGAAGTGTATTTTGTAAGATGTTTTTCTGTACTCTTCCAATTACCATAGTTCCCTTTGCTTTCAAATCTTTTTTCAGTTAGTTTATTAAAGTATTCAATAAAATTAGCTTTAGACTTCACCTTACTATTAAAGCCATATTGTCCGCTTTGAATATCTAGCTCTCTTTGTGCTTTAATGGATTCAGCCAATTGTAACATCTCCTTATTATGTTGCTTCTTGGTAAAGTCATTAGCTTTTTGATATAAGTATAAATCAAGATACTCATACTCTCTAATGGCATTAGTTTTTCCATTCTTTTTTTCATATCCTTTATAAATGTCAAGATATAATTTAGTTCTGCCTTTTTTTAATTTCCGCTTTCTTAATGTTATCTTCATTTTTTGTTGCTGTTTTTGATTAATATGAATAAAATTAAAAAACAGCAACAAATAAATAGCAAATAAAAGCAGTTACTTGTAAACTTGTGAGTAAGTATAGGTTAGCGTACCTGAGTATAAGTAGTGAAATGGATAATAAAAGTAAATAACGTTACTTTCCGATACAGAATTTACCAAAAATATTACCTAGTAAGGTGTCAGTTGTAACTTTTCCCGTTATGCTACCCAAATGAAAGAGTGCTTGACGAATATTTATTGCTAAAAAATCGCCAGTTAATCCAGAGTCCAATCCTTCAGTAATGGCATTAATTTCATTAAGCGTAAGTTGCAATTCCTCATAATGCCTAAGGTTGGTTACAATCGTATCATTATTGGAAAGTTGTGCAGTATTTACAAAAGTTAATAATCTTTCTTTTAACGATTCAATCCCTTGTTCATTCTTTGCTGAAATGAAAAGAGCATCTTTAAAATCTTTTCTAATTTCAGGATTCAAGTCAACTTTATTAATAACAAGTAATAACTTTTCTTTAGTACTTTCTTTTATTTTTTCTAATTCCAACAACTGATTGCTAAGCTCGGCATCAGCATCAATTACAAATAAGATAATATTAGCAAGTTCAACTTTTTCTAATGATTTTTTAATTCCTAAACTTTCTATAGTATCAGTTGTTTCTCTTATTCCTGCCGTGTCAATAAAGCGAAAAGTAAAACCTTTAATATTTAAATTGTCTTCAATAGCATCACGGGTAGTTCCTGCAATGTCGGATACTATTGCTTTTTCTTCATTTAAAAGCGTGTTAAGTAGGGTTGATTTCCCCACATTTGGTGCTCCTAAAATAACTACAGAAATACCATTCTTAATCACATTTCCTAGTTTGAAAGATTGAACTAGTTTTATTAATTCTTGCTTTAAAGCATCTAACAGATTTTCAAATTGCTCTCTATCTGCAAATTCTACATCTTCTTCAGGAAAATCTAATTCAAGCTCAATTAATGAAGCAAAATCAATAAGTTTTGTCTTAAGTTCTTGCAATTTATTAGAGAAACCACCTCTTAGTTGTTTTAATGCCGTTTGATGAGCCGCCTCACTTTCTGAAGCAATTAAATCCGCTACTGATTCAGCTTGTGATAAATCTAACTTTCCATTTCTGAAAGCACGCATAGTAAACTCACCAGCAGTTGCCATTCGACATCCTTTAGTTATGAATAATTGTAATAGTTTATTCTGAATGAAAGTTGATCCATGACATGATATTTCTACTGTTTCTTCACCTGTATATGATTTTCCGGTTTTAAAAATACTTACTAGCACTTCATCAATAATTTTAGTATTGTCAGATATCGCACCAAAATGCATAGTATGCGATTTAGCATTTAAAATATCCCTACTGAAAATAGTATTCGTAATTTCAATAGCCTGTTTCCCTGATAAACGAATTATAGCAATAGCACTTAATCCATTTCCTGTTGCTAGGGCACAAATAGTATCTTCTTGCAGTAAATTATTCATCCCGCAAAAGTATTCAAAATCCTTTGTTAATAGCCATAATGTTCTAATTTTGCACTCCAAATTAAAAATCAAATGAATGAGTGTTTTAGTTAATAAGGATTCAAAAGTAATTGTACAAGGTTTTACAGGTGCTGAAGGTACTTTTCATGCAGGACAGATGATTGAGTACGGAACAAATATAGTTGGTGGTGTTACTCCAGGAAAAGGAGGGCAAACTCATTTGTATAGACCAGTCTTTAATACTGTTAGTGAGGCGGTTGAAAAAGCAAATGCTAATACTTCAATGATTTTTGTTCCGCCAGCATTTGCTGCTGATGCGATAATGGAAGCTGCTGAAGCAGGAATTAAAGTAATCATTTGTATTACTGAAGGGATTCCTACTAGAGATATGATTATGGTTAAAGAATATATTTCGGATAAAGCATGTACTTTAGTTGGCCCTAACTGTCCAGGTGTTATTACTCCTGAAGAAGCTAAATGTGGTATCATGCCAGGTTTTGTTTTCAAAAAAGGTAGAATTGGTGTTGTTTCAAAATCAGGTACACTAACCTATGAAGCTGCTGACCAAGTAGTAAAAGCAGGTATGGGAATTTCAACTGCAATTGGTATTGGTGGTGATCCTATTATTGGTACGACTACTAAACAAGCAGTTGAGCTTTTTATGAATGATCCAGAAACGGATGGTATTATTATGATTGGAGAAATTGGTGGGCAATTAGAAATGGATGCTTCAAAATGGATTAAAGCAAATGGTACTAAACCAGTAGTTGGTTTTATTGCTGGGCAAACTGCTCCTGCAGGAAGAACAATGGGACATGCTGGTGCAATTGTTGGTGGCAGGGAAGATACTGCTGAAGCAAAAATGGTAATTATGCGTGAGTGTGGTATTACTGTTGCTGAATCTCCTGCTGAAATAGGAAAAATGATGGCTGAACTAATGGATGTAACTGCTTAATTAGTTTTTAATAGATAAATGAAAAGCAGAACACTTATTTGGCTTTTTTTATGTTTTAATTTATTGTTTAATAGGCTAGAATTTCTACAATCTTGTCACTTACTGTTTCTGCATTAGGTAACATTCTTGCTTCCAAAGTTGAGTTTAAAGGAATGGCTGGTAAATTCTCGGAGCCCATAACATAAACAGGAGCGTCTAATTTCTTAAAACAATGTTCTTGTATTCTACCTACTAAGCTTTGAGCAAAGGAATTCTTGTAAGGTTCTTCAGTAAGTACTAAACATTTCCCATGCTTATTCACTGTTTCAAAAACTAATTCTTCATCAATAGGATTGATGGTTCTTAAATCTACAATCTCTACCTTCCCCTTATGTTTCTTTGCTGCATTTAACGCCCAATGCACTCCCATTCCGTAGGTAATAATAGCGATGGTATTATCCGAATTACCTAATTCTAAAGCGATTCTTCCTTTCCCAAAAGGAATTACATAATCAGATGAAGGTTCAATAGTTTTTGCTTTTTCTGTTCCTTTTATTTTACTCCAATACAGTCCTTTGTGTTCTAAAATCACTACAGGATTAGGATCATAAAAAGCAGATTTCATGAGTCCTTTTAAATCAGCACCAGTTGAAGGATAAGCAATTTTAATCCCTTTTATTTGAGTTAGTACGGTTTCTACAGAAGAAGAATGATAAGGGCCTCCACTACCGTATGCTCCAATAGGAACACGAATAATACAACTCACAGGCCATTTTCCATTTGACAAATAATTGGAACGACTTACTTCTGTAAATAGTTGGTTGAGTCCTGGCCAAATATAATCTGCAAACTGAACTTCTACAATAGGTTTTAATCCTACTGCCGACATTCCAACTGTACTTCCAATAATAAATGCTTCTTGTATTGGTGTGTTGAATACTCTATTGTCTCCAAAGGTTTTTGCTAGCGTTGCTGTTTCCCTGAAAACCCCTCCTAATCTTTTGCCAACATCTTGTCCGTATAATAAAGATTCAGGATGTTTTGCCATCAATTCTTTTATTGCAAATAGGGCAGAATCTACCATTACAGTTGCTTCTTTATTTTTAGGAGCTCTCTCTCCTTTTTCTTCTAAAATAGGAGTAGGGGCAAAGTCATGCAAAAATAAATCTTCAGGATTTGGGTCTTCTGCTTTTAATGCTTTTTGATAATCGTTTTCAACTTTTACTCCTGCTTCTTTCTCAATTTCAATTAAATCTGATTTAGAAAAACCAGTTGCTAATAGTTCAGTTTTTAATTTAGGAAAAGGATCCCTGCTTCTTGCTTTATCCAAATCATCACGGTACCATTCCATTCTTACACCAGATGTATGGTGGTTTAGAAGGGGTACTTTCGCATGAATTAAAATAGGAGTTCTTTTTTCTCTTATTTCCTTAAATGCATTCTGAATTATCTCATAAGATTTTGTAAAATCTGTTCCGTCAATGGTGTAAGTTTTTAATCCGAAACCCTTTGCGTAATGGGTTGCATCTACTGCTCTCATTTCTGATGCATGAGCTGAGATATCCCATTCGTTATCTTGTACTAAATAAAGAATAGGTAATTTCTTAAGTGCTGCCATCTGAAAGGCTTCTGCAACTTCTCCTTCAGTAATAGATGCATCTCCAAACGAACATACTGTCACTGGTTCTTCTCCTTTTTTAGGTTTTGTTAATCCTTCTTTCTCTTGATGCTGAATTCCCATTGCAACTCCTGTTGTTGGTATTCCTTGCATTCCAGTTGCAGAAGATTGATGTGGAATTTTTGGAAATCCTTTTCTATTTAAAGAAGGATGGGAATAATAAGTTCTCCCTGCAGAAAACGGATCATCTTTTTTACACAATAATTGCAACATGAGTTCATATGGTTGCATCCCAATTGCTAGTAACATGGAATCATCACGATAGTAAGGTGATACCCAATCGTTTTCAGTTAATTGTAACCCAACTGCTAATTGTATTGCTTCATGACCTTTAGAAGTTGCATGTACATACTTAGAAGTAACCTCTTTATTTTTCTCATAAATATCGCTCATTGCACGAGCAGTACATATTAATGAATATGCTTTTTTGTAAATATCTTTGGAGAGTTTTTTACTCATTATTTATTTTTAAATTTTGCTATTGCATTGCTAGTAAATTCAGATAAAACCAAAGTTCCACTACTTACCGCTCTTTCCATTAATAGTGTATCCCAATGCTCAGTTCCTTGCCACATTACTTTTTTTAATCCTTCCATTGCTTCCGGATTAGAATCTGAAAGGGTACAGGCTAGTTTTGCTACTTCAATATCCATTTCTTCTGTAGTTTCAAATACTTCAGTATATAATCCTTTTTCACGAGCCCAATTGGCTTCAAACCATTTTGTTGCGTTTATTGTCATAGCAGAAAATGCGGAAGCACCAATTTTTCGCTCCACAGCAGGACCCACCACAAAAGGACCAATACCGATTGCTAATTCCGATAGTTTTGCAGATGCAAATTTGGTAGCAAAACAATAATCAGTTGCTGATGCCATACCCACACCACCACCAACAGCTTTACCTTGTACACGTCCAATAATAAACTTTGGGCATTTACGGGCTGAATTAATTACATTAGCAAATCCTGAAAAGAATTTCTCACCATCTTCTGGGGTATCAATTGCTACTAATTCTTCAAAAGATGCACCTGCGCAGAAAGCTCTTTCTCCTGCACTTTTTAATACAATTACTCTTACGTTATTATCTATTCCTAACTTAGTAATAGTATTAGCTAATTCTGCCAAGATATTTCCTGGAAGAGAATTTGATTGAGGATGAAAAAACTCAATGGTTCCTACTGAATCTTTTATATTTATTTTTACGTATGCTTCCATTTATTCAAAAATTATTTTCTTCTCAACTGTTCCATCATCATAGATGTAAAATATAGGCGTGTTTGGTTTAGGTTTTGTTGATTGCCCTAAAATAGTTGTTATTTTTAATAATTTTCTTGATGAAGAAATAGTTGTATTTTCATGTATATTGGTAAAAATTGATCCATTCTCAATAGATATGTTTTCATCTCCTAATTGATAAGGCAAGAACTGAAATATACCAATAAACATTTCATCTTCTGTATTAAATCCTGATTGTACAGATACAGGGTTAGGGTTTGTTGAACTAATAGTATTATCATAATTTCCTTTAGCATATATTATACTTCCTGCAGGTATTTTAAGAAATTTTTCAAAATAGTAATTTCCTTGCCACTCAAAATCCCAATTATTAATTCTAATTAAATTAATGGTATCATTTAAAGGAGTAACTGCATAAAATACAATATCTTTTCCTAAAAGATGCATATGAGGGAAAACAGAAATGAAAGAATAATCCTGTGTTGTAGGCCCAAAAGAACCTGTAACTTCTGTAATCTGATTTGGTGGTAAATAAAATGGAGCTCCAAATAATCCTTCATTAATTAAGAATTCATTTGATATCTCCCTGATTACTGTACTTTGTGGATAAAAATAGAATCTAACTTTAGTACTATCTAATTGACCTAAACTACCCTCGGGATAGTGCATGGCAAAAGAAACACTACTATTTGCAGGTAATTCCACGCCAAAAGAGTTATTAGTAGTTCCGGGGTAAATTAATGGCAAGGCACCTGGGGCATAAGCATAAATCATATCTCCTTGTGGCCCCATACAGTTAGCTGTTGTAACGATAGAAGTATTAGGGAATGGATCTATTGAAACTAATACATGATGAACAGTTTGTAGGTTTCCAGGAATTACCTCAATTGCTTTTATTCTTCTATTCTGCAATAAACCAGTTGGAATAGAGAAACATATATAATCATCAGAATTTGATGTTGCAGTACTTGCATATGTTGGCATTTGCAGTTCTAAATCAGGAACCCCTAATTGTAATAAATTGCCAAATGTTGGCATTGTCGGAAGTAATGAAGTATCTCCAAGAGGCACTCCATTTGTTATCCAATCCAGGATAGTATTTATCTCATTCATACTTAAGACATTTTGATATGCATAATTCTGAAACAATGTGTCTGGAGGCCATGGCGGCATTTCTCCAGTGGATGTAACGTGTTGTATCATTCCAGCATTAGAAACAACACTTGCATATGTTTCTAATGTTAAGGGAGCTATACCTCCATTGTGATGACACTGCAAGCATTTTCCATATAGGATTGGGGCAATATCTTCAGAATAATTAGGATTTTGTCCAAACCCAATCATAGGCAAGTAAAATAATACAAGTAGTATTTTTTTCATAATATAAATTTAAGATTGATCTAATTTCCGTACCATTGTTAGTATAGTAGCTAACATTACTGTTTCTCCTTCTTCATCATATACATCTACCAAGAACTTTACAATTCCTTTTGCAATATCTTCTTCCGCTCTTTTTTCTTGGCTTATTTTTTCTTTTGCTGTAAATCTTACTCCAACAGTCATTCCTGGATAAACAGGTTTGGTGAATCTACATTCATCAATACCATAGTTTAGTAATACTGGTCCTTTTTCAGGATCAACAAATAATCCTGCTGCCTTACTCATAATAAAATATCCGTGTGCTACTCTCTCGGTAAATATGGTTCCATCTAGTGAATTTTCATCCATGTGAGCGTAGAATTTATCTCCTGAAAGTTCTGCAAAATCATTAATATTATCTATGGTAACTAAATGTTTATCGGTAATTACTGTATCTCCAATCTCAATTTCTTCAAAGTGTTTTCTAAATACATGAGGACTCTCCGTATTTTGTGCACCACCTACTTGATATTGTTTTGTGAGTGCTGTAATTGTAGTTGGGTGTCCTTGTATTGCAGTCCTCTGCAAATAGTGTTTAATTCCTCTAACACCACCCATTTCCTCACCACCTCCTGCACGACCTGGCCCACCATGAGTAAGTAATGGCATTGGAGAGCCGTGTCCAGTACTCTCCTTAGCACAAGCTTCATTTAGTACTAGTATTCTACCATGCATAGATGCAGCTCCTAGAACAAACTGCTCTGCAATTTTCATGTCATTTGTGATAATAGAACAAACTAAAGATCCTTTACCCATTTTAGCTAGATCTATTGCTTGATCAATAGTCTTATAGGGTAAGATTGTAGATACAGGCCCAAAGGCTTCTATATTATGACAGTCCGTTTTGTTAAATGGATCATCATTTAGAAATAGGATAGGGGATATAAAAGCTCCTTTATTCTTATCAGCTCCTGTTACTTCAAATTCATCTAAACTTCCAAAAACAACTTCTTGTGTTTTAGATAGTTGCTTTACTTTTTCTGTTACTTCTGTTTTTTGTTCCTTACCAGCTAAGGAGCCCATTCTCACCCCTTCAACGGCAGGATCTCCAATGATAGTTTTTGAGAGTCTTTTTCCAAGTTTAATTTGAACATCTTCTACTAATTTCTCAGGAACAATTATCCTTCTAACTGCGGTACATTTCTGACCTGCTTTTACGGTCATTTCTTTTTGAACTTCTTTTATGAAAATATCAAATTCTGCAGTTCCAGGTACAGCATCTTCACCCAAAACAGAGCAGTTTAAGGAATCTGCTTCCATATTAAAAGGTACAGACTCTTCTATTAATTTAGGATGTGATTTTAACATCTTACCAGTATCAGCACTTCCTGTAAAGGTTACTATATCTCCTGTTTGAACATGCTCAATTATTCCTCTAGCGCTACCACAAATTAGTTGGAGACTTCCTTCAGGGAGAATTTTAGAATCTACTATTTCACGGACCATCATCTCTGTAAGAAAACAAGTAAGTGTGGCAGGTTTGACAATAGCAGGAACACCTGCCATAAGGTTGACGGCTATCTTTTCTAACATTCCCCAAATAGGGAAATTAAAAGCGTTAATGTGTATAGCTACTCCATCTCTTGGCATCATAATATGATGTCCGATAAAAGTTCCATTTTTAGATAGGGGAGCCATATCTCCATCCACATGATATGGTAGGTCAGGAAAGTTTTTTCTAAGTGATGCATTGGCAAAAATATTTCCAATACCACCTTCAATATCAATCCAAGAATCTACTTTTGTAGCGCCGGTTTCAGCACTTAGTGCATAGAATTTATTTTTTACAGAATGCAAGTGAAGTGCCAATGCTTTTAACATCAATCCCCTCTGCTGAAAAGTCATTTTCTTCAATTTAGGACCTCCAATTTTTCTGGCATAATTCATCATCTCAGAAAAATCCAATCCTTTTGAAGATGCTCTTCCTATTTCTTTTGCTGTAATTGCATTGTAGAGAGCTGTTCCTTCTCCATCTCCTTTAGTCCAATTTCCTAATGCGTAATTTTCGTAGTTTCTCATTATTATTCTATAACTATTCTTTTCTCTACTGTTCCATCATCATAGATGTAAAACAGTAATGTATTTCGTTTTTCGATAACCTCTCTGCCTAATATGTCTATCACTTTAAAAGTTTCTTTTCTTGTGTTATGATCTTCTATTGAAGCTGGGGGGCAGTTATCGCTAAAATAATGTTGAGGATCTATACTTATCCAATTTAACGATGAATAGTTAGGGCTATCAACATTAATGCAGGAAAGGCTAGGATTATTTTGAGCAGAAAAATGAGTGAGATTTGTATTATTTCCATTAGTCACATTAAGAAAGGATAGTTGATTATTCTCACACCATAATGATGTTAAATTTATATTTGAACTTAAATCTAATAACTCTAAATTATTATTTCCACAAACTAATAGAGATAATTCACTGTGATTAGACAAATCTAAACTAGTTAAATTATTATTATGGCATACTAAATCAATTATCTGAGAGAAGAAAGGAAAATTTATAGAACTAATTTGATTTCCAGAACATCCTAGATATTCTAAATAAAAATTATTTGTCAAATCTAAAGAGGTTAATAAATTATTATAACACATGAAGGTATGAAGATCAAAATTATTACTTACATCAATTGTAGTCAAAAAATTGTCATGACATGGAAACCAATGCAGCCGATTATTTTGACTAACGTCAATAGAAGACAAAAGATTATTTGCGCAATTTAACCCTGCTAAAAAAATATTGTTAGAAACATCTAAAGTTGTTAATTGATTGTTAGAACAATACAGAGCATATAATGAATCATTCTGCGCTACATCAAGACTTGAAAGATTATTGGAAGTACAATCTAAATAGTTTAAAAATATATTCTGAGTTACATCAAGACTTGAAAGGTTATTATCGTCACAAGCTAATTCTTCTAAAAAAATATTCTGGGTTATATCAATACTAGTTAATTGATTTGAATAACAGTAAAGATATTCTAATGAGTAAAACCCTTCTATTCCTGTTAGGTCAGAAATACTTTGATTACTAACATCTAAATTCGTTGCCGTATCAATAGCACTCGTATAAACATAATTATTTAGTGTAATCCCATCACCCATTCCATTTGCTTCTAAATAATTTTCAAAATTATCATCTGGAACATAAGTTTGCTGCGCCAGAGAAATAAATGGCAAGCAAGATAATATAAGTAGTAGTTTCTTTATCATTTTGTTTTTTTCCAAGTACTGAAAATAATTTTTTGTTTTTCTTTTCTATCTTTTTCTATTTCAGAAAGAGGAGTACATTCTTTCATTAAAGTTCTGCATTCTTCTGGTAACTGTTGGTATAATTCTGTTCCTTTACTTTTCCAGTTTATCATATCATCCGACACATCTCTTTTAATTTGTGCAGGATTCCCTAGTACAACTTTACGGTTAGGAATTTGCATTTCTCCTTTAACAAAACAAAGAGCTCCAACAATACACTCATCTCCGACATTAGCATCATCCATGACTACCGCATTCATACCTACCATACTGTTTCTTCCAATATTTGCTCCATGAATAATTGCTCCATGACCAATGTGTGCGTTTTTTTCTAGTACTACATCTTTCCCAGGGAAAATGTGAATAATACAATTGTCCTGAACATTACAACCATCTTTAATAGTGATCTGCCCCCAATCCCCCCTTAAACTTGCTCCAGGTCCGATATAAACATCCTTTCCGATAATTACATTTCCAATTATTGTAGCTTCCTTATGCACAAATGAACTTTTATGTATTACTGGTTTATATCCGTTAAATTCGTAAATCATTAATAGTTTTTTAAATTTCTAACAACACCCATCACTTGTACAACATTCACTTGTTTCTATTTCTTGTTTAGGCTGATCAATAC
>Ga0257121_1002793_pt1 | contig 12018 bp, 22 predicted proteins | sample SI106_100metaG_FD_190180 | JGI IMG/M metagenome (GOLD analysis project Ga0257121, IMG submission 190180) | Marine microbial communities from Saanich Inlet, British Columbia, Canada - SI106_100 | ecosystem: Environmental > Aquatic > Marine > Inlet | place: Canada: British Columbia | collected... | reverse complement strand
GTCTGAGGGATGGAGAAAAAGATATAGTCAAACACTTTATAGTGCAGTTACTAAGGCTTTCGTAGCTTATAAGTATTTGATCGGTAATGAAACAGTATCACATGGTGGATTAACAAGAGAGTTGGCAAGAACAGTTTTACCAGTATCGAACTATACAGAATGTTATTGGAAGATTGACTTGCACAACTTTTTTCATTTTTGCAGACTGAGAATGGATAGTCATGCACAACAAGAGATACAAGATTATGCAAAAGTAATGTATGAGATGGTGAAACCAGAAGTTCCAATAGCTTCTGAAGCCTTTGAAGATTACAGTCTAAATAGTATATCACTTAGCAGTGGGGAACTAACTGTTTTGAAGCACGTTTTGGAACATTTTCCATTGATGCAACATTCATCAGGATTTTGTAAGAATATCATAAGTTACATGGACACAATACAAAAAGAAAATAGTGAGGGGTTCAATTTAAGTAAACGTGAATGGACTGAATTATTAGAAAAATTGAAATGAAAATTAATCATAAATGGTCATCTCCTATTGCTGAAAAGTCTGTATATTTAACTGATAAGTGTAGAAAGGACCTTATTCGTGTCGTTGTTACAGATGGTGGAAATATATTCGAGCATTCTCTATTTGATATAGACTTGGAATACTCTATAGATCAATTTGAAGATGTGGTTTGGCTTATTATTAATGAATATTTAGCTGAAGCTTATAATATATTAATAGATGACAAATATACTATTAAAATAAAAGCTTTTGGTAATCATCAAACATATGGTGGTAGAACATATCCTCATTATCATAATAATTATGATGGTGTTGTGATTCATTACTTGACAACAGGTGATGAATTTAAATTAAATGATAATTATGATGTAGTTCCGTTAACCGAAAAGGATATAATACATAAAGAAGTTTTGGAAGAAGGTCAAGGTTATTATGCTATTCAAGGTGATACTAAGTATAGGGAAGGTAGTAAAGTACATTCTCTTGCAGAAGGTGAAAACCATGAAGAAAAATTTCCACTTCAAGGTTCTGGTAAGTTAATTATTTGTGATCCGAGAATTGGAGTTAATAATCTTTTTAGTAATAAAGCAATTGCATTTACACCAAAGAATGGGATGACTATTGTTCATCCTGCATATCTTTGGCATGAGTCAAATGCGTTTACTGGAAACGGTATTCGTGCCAGTATTATAACTCAATTTAGAGTGGAGTTGAAATGATAGAATATTTTTCCACATTAGATCATCAAGTAGCTTTAATGGCCAATATTTTATCTGTATGGGCAGCGTGGTTGTTTACGAAAAAACATGATTGGGGTGTATGGGTTGGAATGGTAGCAGAAGTTTTTTGGGTGTTGTGGATTTATGAAACTGTTAAATGGGAAATATTACCTGTAGAATTATTAGCATTTTTTATTTATTTATATGGTTGTTTTACACAAATGAGGGAAATGAAATGGAAGAAATGACGGATTATCAGAAGTTTATACATTTAAGCAGATATGCTAGATGGATTGAATCAGAAAGCAGAAGAGAAACATGGGAAGAAACAGTAAAGAGATATTTTGATTTTTTTGAGAAACACTTAGAAGGTAAACCGCATGTAAAAAGAGATAGAAAAACATTAGAAGAAGCTACACTTAATATGAAAATAATGCCTTCTATGAGGTCATTAATGACTGCTGGTGAAGCATTGGAGCGTGATAATGTTGCTGGATATAATTGTGCATATCTTGCCGTTAATCGTCCTAGAGCATTTGATGAATGTTTGTTTATTCTAATGTGTGGAACTGGTGTAGGATTCTCTGTAGAACGTAGAGAGGTTGAAAAACTTCCCGAAGTACCAGATGAAATGCATGATACAGATACCACTATTCATGTAGCCGATTCTAAAATTGGCTGGGCAAAGGCATATAAAGAATTAATATCAATGTTATATTCAGGACAGGTACCTAAATGGGATATGTCAAAGATTCGTAAAGCTGGTGAACGTCTAAGAACTTTTGGTGGACGGTCTTCTGGTCCTGATCCATTGGATAATCTTTTTCGTTTTACTATTAATACATTTAGACATTCAAATGGAAGAAAATTAAATTCTATTGAGTGCCATGATATTATGTGTAAGATTGCAGAGATAGTGGTAGTAGGAGGAGTAAGAAGATCAGCATTAATTTCACTTTCAAATCTTACAGATGAACGTATGAGGAAAGCAAAGTCTGGTCAATGGTGGTTAGAGAATACACAGCGTGCATTGTCAAACAATTCTGTAGCATATACGGAGAAACCAGATGTTAATATATTTCTTAAAGAATGGATGTCGTTGATAGAATCCAAATCGGGGGAACGTGGAATCTTTAATAGAGTGGCTGCAAAAAAACAAGTTGAGAAACTTGGTGATCGTAGAGGTCCTAATTATAATTTTGGTACTAACCCTTGTTCCGAGATTATACTAAGGGACAAAGAATTTTGTAATTTGACAGAGGTTGTTATTAGATCAGATGATACTCCTACCACTCTTAAGGAAAAGGTAAGACTTGCATCTATACTCGGAACGTGGCAAGCAACATTGACTGATTTTCGTTACTTGTCAAAAGAGTGGAAAACAAATTGTGAAGAGGAAGCTTTGTTGGGTGTATCATTAACAGGTATCATGGATAATCAATATACGAATGGTACAAAGGAAAAACTTCCTGTCCTTTTAAATTGTATGAAGAACATTGCAATAGATACGAATAAGAAAGTTGCTAAACAGTTGGGTATTAATCCTTCTGCAGCTATTACTTGTGTTAAACCTTCTGGAACTGTATCACAGTTAGTAGATGCGGCTTCTGGTATTCACGCAAGACATTCACCACATTATGTTAGAACTGTAAGAGGAGATAAGAAAGACCCTATTTGTCAGTTTATGGTTGAAAATAATATACCACATGAGGAAGATGTAACGAAACCAGAGCATACTTGGGTGTTTTCGTTTCCATTCAAAAGTGATAAGAAGGCTGTTTGTCGAAAAGATAGATCGGCATTGGAACAATTAGAGTTCTGGAAATTATATCAGGAACATTGGTGCGAACATAAACCTTCTGTTACTATTACAGTTAAGGATGAGGAATGGATTGAGGTTGGAGCATGGGTATTTAAGAACTTTGATATGATATCTGGAATTTCTTTTTTACCATATGCAGATCATAATTATCGTCAAGCACCATATCAAGATTGTACTGAGGAAGAGTATAAAGAGTATGTTAAAAATATGCCTAAGAAAATTAATTGGGGAGAACTATCTAAGTATGAGGTAGAGGATACTACAACTGGTTCACAATCTTATGCTTGTTCCGGTGATAAATGTGAGGTTGTGGATCTTGTAGATATTAAATAGAGGAGACATATGTACGATAATGAAGATGACTACGAAGATGAATATGAAGAAACTAGATTTTATTGCGACCATTGTGGACACAATTTTTGTATGGAAGTAGAAGAGGATATGCCAATACCAAAGTTTTGTATTTTTTGTAGTTCACCAGTACACCTTAGAAATGATGAATATGAAGATGAGGATGAATGAGTAGTAAATCAAAAACAAAAGGTAAAAGTTGGGAACGTGATGTTTGTTTGTTTCTATCAGAATTGTATAATGAGTCTTTTATCAGAGTACCAGGTTCTGGTGCGTTTATAGGTGGCTCAAATCAATTTAGAAAGGAAACACTTTCTGAGGAACAAATAAAGTTATCAAGGGGTGATATTATACCCCCATTACATTTTCCTTATTTCTTAGCAGAGTGTAAGAATTATGCAGATTTTCCTTTCCATTTACTATTAGGAAAAAATTCAATAGCACAATTAGATAAATGGATAGAACAGGTTGAGCATGATGTAACAGATGAAAATGATCTTTGGTTATTGTTTATTAAGATTACAAGAAAAGGTACATACGTTTTATTCGATACAAGTTTATATGATCCTAAAGAAAGTTGTACTGCATGTAGGAAGACTTATGGTACAATATATAAAAAATATTGGTTTACTGAAATGAATCAATTTTTTAATTGCCACAAAGATAGACTTGAAATGATGTGGAGAGGTGTTAGTTCTTATAACTTCAAATAAATAAAGGGTTTATAACTCCTTTAAAAATAAGTACTTACAGACAATCGGCCAAGTCGTTTATTTACAAGGACATACAGCTCCCGTTTTTCCTTGACTATTTCCCTATTCTCCTGTAGGATAGTAGTATATTTAATTGAATAAAGGAGACAAAAAATGAGTATTTGGAAGAAATTTGACGATGAATCGGATGATTTTTTTAGTGACGATGACATGGAGTTAAATCTAAATCACGCTGAATATGATAGGTGGTTAGATTCTTTAAACGAAGAAGGTGACGATATTACACCAGAAGAAGCTTATAATAATGAAATGAAGAAAGTGGAATATCCAGAATATCTTGTTATTACACCTGACTTTCAAATGGTAATTTCAAATAATTGAGAAAAAAATATTATGATAAATTGGTTAGTAAATGATTGGAAAAGAGATCCTATAAATTTTACGTTTGAATTTTTAGGAGCATTATGTTTTATCGTTCTATCATTATATATAGCGATTGCGGGAAACAGTACCGTAATATTATATATTTTTATAGTTCAATTAATGGGATCATCCTTACTTATTGTTTCGTCAATAAAGAGGATGAATATTAATATTTTATCAATTAATGTATTAGGATTTATAATTGCAACAATCGGATTAATTCGTTTATGAATGGAGATAAATTATGAGTGAAGTTCAATATGATATTATGAGATGTTATGATGGTGTGACTAGAGCATGTAAACTTATTGATGGACAGTTGATTGATCCAAGTTTGCCTGATCTGTCTAAACCTGTCGTAAAAGAAGTTAAAAAACCTAAAAAAGTAATTAGTATCCAAGAACGCTTACAAGGTAAGGTTGAAGATATGATATCTGCCATTGAAGGAAAGGTGGATGATTTTGTTGATAGTAATTATAAAATGAAGTATGATGTATATAATCATTTATTAGAGCTTGGTTGTAAAGCTGCTCATGCACGAAAAATGACACCGTTTTATATTGATTGTTATAATGAATTAGTAGATGTTTATAATAAAGACGATGAATACCTTATAGAAGCGTGGAGTCACTTGAAACCAAAAGAAAGTAAGTTAATGATGGACTTGTATGGTGTGATAGTTGATGACCTTGAACGTATTATCAAGAACGCAACAGCTCAAAGAAAACCACGAAAAAAGAAAACATTATCAGCAACAAGGCTTGTAAAAACATTAAAATATCAATTAGAATTTTCGGATCTTAAATTAGTTAGTATTAATTCGGAAAAGATTATTGGAGCTAATGAGTTGTGGGTGTATAATACGAAATACAATAAATTGGGTGTATATCGTGCAGTTAATTCAAATAGAGGATTATCTGTTAAAGGTTCTACCATACAACATTTTGATAAGGAAGAATCGGTACAAAAGACTGTTAGAAAACCACAAGAGGTCTTAAATAAGTTGACTAAAGGATCTTTGAAGAAGCACTTAAATAGCATGAAAACTAAAGATCAACAATTAACGGGGCGACTTAATGCTCAAACTATATTATTAGGAGTGTATTAAAATGTTTAAAAATCTTATTATTATTATTTTAATATTAATGTTGTGTTCAGTATTGGGTAATAACAAAGGGAATGTGGACATATTAGTTGAGGATATCACGGATGTTAAAGCTGGTGTTACAGCTGGTACAATCTATTTAAAGCAGACTTTTGAGAATACCTTTGGTGAACACTTTGTTGATAAAGTTAAGGATGAAGCTCAAAAAACTTTTCCAGAAAATTTAAACATGAAAAGTCCTCTAAAAGAGAATCCTTTTTCAGAAGGTTTAATGACTGGTACAATTCAAGAGGAAACTTTTTCGGCCGAAGATTGGGCTGAAGCAGGTCATCCGGATGGTAAAATAACAAACGAATATGAGGAGGGATCAAGGTAATGCAGACCAGAGATGAAATAGTTACACTTTTAAAAGAAGGATTGATAGAGGTGACTTTCACGAAAACAAATGGTGAAGAGCGTGTAATGAAATGTTCACTTCATAAAGATTTTACGTCTAGTCTTACGGAGGAAGTAAAAGAGACAAATGAACGTAAAATAAATGAAGATGTAATTCCAGCATGGGATATTGAAAATGTAGGGTGGAGAAGTTTTCGTATTGACTCTATAACCAGTATTAGGGAGTTAGGAAAAATACCAGATGTACCTATAAAAAGACAGGGAAGATATATAAAAAAAAAATGAAGGGGTAATTAAATGATATTGATTGATTTTAGTAATGTAATTATTGGCTCCATTATGGTGGCTCATAAAGTACCAGATGAGGAGAGATTTAGTGAAGATTTTATTAGACATTTAGTGTTAAATAGCATTCGGTCTTATAGGAATAAACATAAGGCTAAATATGGTGAGATTGTTATTTGTACGGATTTTCATTCTAGTTGGAGAAAAGATGTTTTTCCATTTTACAAGGCTCACAGAAAAGTAGCAAGAGAAAAACAGAAAACAGAAACTGGTATGGACTGGAGTGCTTTATTTGATACAATAAGTAGGATTATTGTTGAATTGGATACCTTCTTTCCGTATAAAGTAATTAGAGTAGCACATGCAGAAGGGGATGATGTTATTGCTGTTTTAGCTAGATCATTTAATGATCCTAGTTTGATTGTATCAAGTGATAAGGACTTTACTCAATTACATAAGTTTAAATGGATTAAACAGTATAGTCCATTGAAACAGAAAATAGTTCGCGGCGATGACCCTTATAAATACTTAAAAGAACATACTATCAGAGGAGATAAAGGTGATGGTATTCCTAATGCATTATCAGCAGATGATTGTCTGGTAGAAGGTGTACGTCAAAAGGCTATTTCAAAAAAGAAAATAGCTATTTGGTCTGAGATGGATCCGAATGATTTTGATGAAGATTTGAAACGTGGTTGGGACAGGAATAAAACTTTGATTGATTTTAATTGTATCCCTAAAGAAATTAATGATGATATATTGAATCAATATAATGAAGAAAAAGACTACCAACGTGGTCAACTAATGAATTATTTTATTAAACACCGTTTAAAATATTTAATGGAAAATATGGGAGATTTTACAAAATGACAAAATATATCACAGAATTATTTGATGAATTTGAAAAATTGAAATCAAGAAAAGAAAAGTTAGCATTTTTGATTGCAAATAAAGAAAATGGAACAATGAGGTCTGTTTTACAAGGTACATTTGATCCTAATATACAATGGAAGATTGGGGTGCCTGAATATACACCAGATGAGGCACCAATAGGATTGAACCCATCTAGTTTATTTCAAGAAATGCCTAAATGTACTATATTTGCAGAAGGACATCCGAAAAGTGTAAATGTAACACCAAAGAGAATGAAGGAGATTTTAATTCAAACATTGAGTTCTATGAACAAAGGTGAATCAAGTTTATTTGAACAAATGTTAAGGAAAAAAACAAAAGTAAAAGGATTAACCGAAAAATTAGTGTTAGAAGTATTTCCAGATTTATACAGAGAGGTGTAAGACGTATGATTAATTCAAAATTAAAAACTACTATTCAGTTTATTCCATCAGGAAAAAAGAAATCTAAAGAATATGATGCTGTTGTTGTGGAAGGAGTTAAAGGAAAACATATTGTGGTGGAAGTCGCTGATGTTGCAACTACACCAATAAAGCTATTGTGGGATAAATCTTTATATAAGGCTGATATGTTTGGTAATAAAATATCATGCGAGTATACGATTGAAGGAAGAGATTTTACAGCAAATAAAATACCTTCTGGTGGTGGTGTTTCAAAAAATAAATCGACGGTAGTAAGTCGAAGTAAAAGTGGAAGACCTGGTCAAGGTGGAATATCTAATTTAGCATAAACTCTGGGGGTTCGATGTATATTTCAAAATACAATCCTGTTACTCAAGAAATCCGTAGTTATGAAACAAATTTAAATATTGCTTATAAAGAAAATAAAATTGGTCATAAACGATATTTAAAAACTTTTTATCCAACTAAACATCTTGTCACCCGTTGGTTCAATATATTAAATGAAGAAGTATTTAAAAATGAGATATATCCTTTCCATGATATAGAGATTATACAAAAGAAAGGGTGTCACGCAGAACATATTCCATATGAAGAAGATGATGGAAAAATTTATGGTGTTTTATCTATAGCAGATCGTTTTATAAATAAGAATGAATTTCTATTTACATTAGCACATGAAATGGTTCATCAATGGCAATGGATGAACTTAGGTAGAACAAGTCATGGAGAATCTTTTTGGAAATGGAAACCAAGATTATCAAAATTTGAAATACCACTAGGAGAAAGTATTTAATGCCATTTTATAATTATGAGTGTAGTGAATGTTCACATGAATTTGAGGAATTAAAAAGTATTTCGGATTATGATATACCTATAAAAGAACCATGTCCTTCTTGTTATAAGGTTGGATATATTTCTCGACTAATTAGTGGAGCTTCTGCTTTATGTGATCCAATGTTACTTGAATCAACAAAAGGTTTACCAAAACCTACTAGAGATTTTAATGAAAGGTTGAGACATATTAAAAAAATTCATCCTGGATCACCGATTGAGGTACGAGATTGAAAAAGAAATTTATTCATGTAGATGATATTGATGATATACTGGTACCAGAAAGACAGTTAGTAAATGGCAAAAGAGTATATTTGACACCAAAAGGTAATCATTATCCGTCTATTACTTCTATTTTAGGTAAGCAACCTAATCTTGGTTTAGAAGCATGGAAAGAGAAAATTGGTAAGGAAGAAGCCAATAGAATAATGCAGGAGGCAGCAGCACTAGGAACTACCGTACATACTTTATGTGAGAGGTATCTTTATAATTATGAATTGCAATGTGAGGATAAAGAAGCTATTAGCGTATTCAATAGACTAAGATTTTTATTAGGGAATATTAATAATATAGTAGGATTAGAAGTCCCGTTATATAGCGATCAATTAAAAGTTGCTGGAACTTGTGATTGTATAGCAGACTATAATGGTGTATTATCTGTTATTGACTTTAAAACATCCAGAAAGCCAAAAAAGGAAGAGTGGATAGAAGATTATTTTATACAAGCATTTTTCTATACAGCAGCATTCTTTGAGATGACTGGTGCAATGCCTGAACAGATTGTAATACTGGTTGCAGTTAGAGATAGATTTGAAGTACAGGTTTTTAAAAAACCGATGGAAGAGATGGACTTTTACATAGATAAATTAATTCATCTTATGATGAAAGACCCTCAAGTAATTCAAATGAACTATCAACCCTGGTGAGGTCTCTAGCCCATCCAGCGTGTAAAGGTTGGTCGTCACTATAGTTTTCTGTTGGGTAAAACTAGCATTAGGGTGACGGCCAACTTTTACTTAATAAAAAAATAGGAGAGATAAAATGGCTAATGATTTTGACATAGAGGAGTATGATGACGATTTTGATTTTGGTTTTAATATTGTAGATGAAAGGGAAGTTACTGAACATGAAAAGGAAATACAGTCAAGAGTAGCAGAATCTGGTAGTAAATTAGATACGACTGAATTGGAAACTAAGTTAGATAAATTAATAGAGTTACGTCAAGGAGATGAATCACAACTTGATATTGTTCAAAAGAAACATAAAGAAGATTTGTTGAAAATAGAAAAAATGATTATGCCTTTGTTGTATAATTTGAGAAAAAATCCTGAAGATGTTTATATTAAATGGCCGAATAGGAAAGAGATTATTGATAAACAGATTAAAAAGATTGTAACCATAACAAGAGGACAATAATATGGCTTGGGTAACTATAAAGGATGGTGCCAATGCTGATACTGTGTGGCAATATGAAAATACTGCAACAGCGTCGAATACCTATTCAGACGCAAATGGTTCATATTCAGGTGGTATAAGAACCTTTACTCCGCCTGGTGGATCAGCACAACAAAATTATGCAAGATGCAGAAAAGTTGGAGAAACGACGGAACGTGGAGAACTGTCCAAAGATTTTTATGATGCACTTAATGCCTAGATAATAGAAGTAAGTAGTAAATTCACACGCTTAGCGTCGTTTTAAGACGATTATTATAGTAAAGACATACCTAGGTATACTTAAAATAATATAGTCTTAAATCGACGCTAAGCGTTCCTGTAAGTACTTGTTTTTAAAGGAGTTAGCAGACATCAAAAATGATATATGTAACTCCTTTAGATTCAATGACTTACAAATAACATTATTCCTTACATATTTGGTCAATATTTAGTATAATAAGTACATTATGAGGATAGAATATTATCAAAAAGATCAAGTGATAATTAAACAAAATGATTTAACATCTGAATTGTATATTATTGAAAATGGTGAATGTGAAGTTATAAAGAATGGAGAACTTCTTGCCACTTTGGGTCAAAATGAGGTGTTTGGAGAATTGGGATGGTTAGAAAATCTACCAAGAAGTGCTACTGTAAAGGCAAAAACAGCTTGTACTTTGAAGGTTATTCCAGCCAATGAAGCAAAAAAGTTTATTGCACATAATCCTAAAGCTTTAATGCCGTTATTGAGAGTAGTTTGTCTTAGGTTAGAAGGTACATTACAGTTTATTAATAACATCCATGATAGTGAGGTATAATTTTGAACTTTGTTAGATCACAAATTTATAGAAATATTATTGATTCGTTACATTTAGCAGATAAGTCCGGAAGCTTCCATTTGATGCCAATGGAGGATGATGATAAAATACTAGAAGAATTAACATATCAACTAGTATCGTTATTAAGAAGACCTGTTAATAAAGAAAAATTATCACCAAAACAGTATGCACTTACATTAATGGAAACAAAAGAGGAATGGATAAATGAAAAAACTCTTTAAAGTGGGAAAGGAATATTTTGAAAAGAAATCCGATGCTAAGGTTTACAGGAACAAACTGGAAGGTTATACCCCTGTTGCCGATAAAGAAGGTAGATATCCGAATCATAAATGGAAGTATGAAATTAAACGAGGACCAGATCATTTTAGAGGAGAAACTAAATAATGTTTCCAATTTTGGGTTTAACAAATAAAAACGGCGGGCCGATGCTGATTGGTATTACGGGTAAAGCTGGTGCTGGTAAAGATACTCTAGGTCAATATTTGTGCGAAGAATATCATTGTGTACATTATTATTTTGCTAAACCTCTTAAAGAGGGTGCAAAGATAATGTTTGCATTAACTGATGAACAGATTGCAAACAAAGAAGTACCTATCGAACCTTGGGGAATATCACCAAGAAAAATATATCAGTTACTTGGTACCGAAGTAGGTCGTGGTATTGATCCTGCTATCTGGATTAAGAATGCTGAGATGTTTGTTAAGAGTGTTCCCGGACGTACTGTTGTTATTACGGATTGTAGATTTGATAATGAAGCTACCTTTATACATAATAGAGGTGGTGTAGTTATAAATATCGTTAGAAATAAAGAAGATATTATTGAGAATAGACATTCAAGTGAAGGTGGTTTAAAACCAGATAATATTGATTTAACTATTAATAATGATGGGACTATTGACGATTTATGCAATAAAGTGTCAAATCTGATAAGTGAGGGTATACCAATGACTCTACGAACTCAACAAATTGCTGTATAATCCTATATATGGAAACATTTTGGACGGGGGTTCGATTCCCCCCGCCTCCACCATATTTAGATGCTGACTACGATTGAGAAATCAATCGGATAACGGAAGGATCAGCGACTCCTCAAGTTAACAATATGGGGGTGACTAGGTTTCGACAGGATGAGGGAAATGTGTAGGACAGCACAAGGATGATTGTTGGCCTTGTAAAACATCAATCAAAACACAAACGCTAACGACTATGACGTTGCGCTTGCTGCTTAATAACTAAGTAGCGGAGTCCGAGGGTACTTGTCAACAGAAACCCTCAC
>Ga0257121_1002792_pt1 | contig 12021 bp, 12 predicted proteins | sample SI106_100metaG_FD_190180 | JGI IMG/M metagenome (GOLD analysis project Ga0257121, IMG submission 190180) | Marine microbial communities from Saanich Inlet, British Columbia, Canada - SI106_100 | ecosystem: Environmental > Aquatic > Marine > Inlet | place: Canada: British Columbia | collected... | reverse complement strand
AAAGGAAAGAACATTCTCGAGCCAGGCACTCCGGTGTCATTCGAGGTGTTGATGAACGAGATCCGTGGTCTCGGTCTAAACATTCAACTTGACGCACCTGAGGTTAACTAATAAAGGATTACACAATGAGTGAAACAACAACAAATTCAACACCAGTAGAAGAGGCGGTAGTGGCAGAGAAGCCTACCCGCGATTACAACTCTGACCAACTGTCTGTGTCAATCTGCTTAGCCTCACCCGAAGAATTCCGTAAGGCATCATTCGGCGAAGTTAAGAAGCCCGAAACAATTAACTACCGTACATTCCGTCCTGAAAAAGATGGTTTGTTTTGTGAACGTATCTTTGGCCCTGAGCGCGATTTCGAGTGTGCTTGTGGTAAATACAAAGGTCAAAAACACTTCGGTATTACCTGTGATAAGTGTGGCGTTCTAGTTACGACATCACGTGAGCGTCGCAAGCGTATGGGCCATATTACTTTGGCTGCTCCTGTAGTTCACATTTGGTTTTTCTCTGTTACTCCTTCGCGTATTGGCAATTTGCTAGACATGAAGAAGACCGAGCTTGAGCGCGTGGTTTACTTTCAAGACTACGTAGTAACCGATCCCGGAGAATCTGATTACAAGCGTTGCCAGCTAATCACTGAAGACGAATACCGTCGTGCGCGTGTGCAACATGGCACATCTCTCGTGGCGAAAATGGGCGCAGAGGCCGTCCGCGATTTGCTTGATGGCCTAAACTTAGAAAGTACTGCTCGCGAGTTGCGCGAAGGCATGAAAAATTGCACTTCTAAGCAGCGCCTCGCTGACACCATTAAGCGTCTACGCACAGTAGAAATGCTACGTGATTCGCCTAATGATCCTTCATGGATGATTATGGATGTAATCCCAGTTATCCCACCAGAATTGCGTCCGCTTGTGCGTCTCGATTCGGGTAACTTTGCGTCATCTGACTTGAATGATCTCTACCGTCGTTTGATTAACCGTAACAACCGCTTGTTGCGCCTAATTGATCTCAACGCGCCAGAAGTTATCATTCGTAATGAAAAGCGCATGCTGCAACAATCTGTTGATGCGTTGTTCGATAACGGCCGTTGTAAGCGCCAGGTGCTGAGTACATCTAATCAGCCACTTAAATCATTGACTGACATGATCAAGGGTAAGCAAGGTCGCTTCCGCTTGAACTTGTTGGGTAAGCGTGTTGACTATTCAGCGCGTTCAGTAATTGTCGTTGGTCCAGAACTTAAACTGCACCAATGTGGTTTGCCGAAGGTAATCGCGCTAGAGTTGTTCCAGCCGTTTATTATCCGTCGCCTAAAAGAGCAGCGTCTTGCTGAAACAATCAAGGCCGCCAAGAAGATGCTTGAGCGTCGCGAAGAAGTTGTATGGGATATTCTCGAACAAGTAATTGGCGGGCATCCTGTTCTTCTAAACCGTGCTCCTACACTTCACCGTATGGGTATGCAGGCATTCGAGCCGGTTCTTATCGAGGGTAATGCGATTCAGCTGCACCCATTGATGTGCCCTGGTTATAACGCCGACTTCGACGGTGACCAAATGGCTGTTCACTTACCACTGTCTTACGAGGCTCAGGTCGAGGCATCAACCTTGATGCTTTCAACCAACAACGTGTTTTCGCCTTCAAACGGTGCGCCAATCATTTCTCCTCACCAAGATATTATTCTTGGTTTGTACTACATGACAACCCGTCGCGCCGAGGCTCTCAACGAATGGACCGAAGATGCTAAAGGTGTTGCTGGTATTTACAGCTCTCATCAAGAGGTGCTTCAGGCTTATTCCGCAGGACACTTAGAAACTCACTCGAGTGTCAAGGTTGTATTCCCTGAGGGCATGTTGGTTCAAGATGAGCATGGTAAAAAGCCACGCGTGTTGAAAAAAGATGAAATCATGATTACGACTGCCGGACGATTAGTCGTTAACGACAGCATGAAAGAGGGTATGCCTTTCTATAATTTCATTCTCGATAAGCGTGCGATTCGCGACATCATTCACGATTGTCACGCATACTGTGGACGCCCTGCAACTCTCGAATTGCTTGATGATCTAAAGGCTCTAGGCTATAAAGGCGCAACGCGTTCTGGCTTGTCTATTGTTAAAGATGATATGCGCATCCCTGCTGAAAAGTGGGATATCATCAGCGCTACTCAGAAAGAGGTTGACCAAACCCGTCAAGATTTCCTTGATGGCGTGTTGACTGACAATGAGCGTAATTCAAAGGTTATTGACCTATGGACAACGGCTCGTGACGAAGTGTCGAAGTGCTTGCTTAAAGAGCTTGAGGCAGATACTCGTGACGGTAAGCCTTACATCAACCCGGTGTTTGTTATGGCGAACTCTGGTGCTCGTGGTAGCGTTGACCAAATTCGTCAGCTATCCGGCATGCGTGGTTTGATGGCTAAGCCATCTGGTGAAATTATCGAAACTCCGATTCGTGCGAACTTCCGCGAAGGATTGGCTGTTCTTGAATACTTCTCATCAACTCACGGCGCGCGTAAAGGTCTTGCTGATACAGCTCTAAAAACAGCTGACTCTGGTTACTTGACTCGTAAGTTGGCTGACGTTGCGCAAAACGTGATTGTCACCGAAGATGATTGTGGCACCCTCAACGGTATTTCAAAAGTTCCAGTTTACAACGGTGAAAAGCTTTCAATCCCGTTACGCGAAATCATTAAGGGACGTACTGCGCGCGATACTATCCGTGACCGCGTTACTGATGAATTAGTTGTTGAAGATGGCGAAGTCATTTCTGCTGCAGCTGCTAAGCTCATAGAGGATATGGGCTACTCGAAAATACGTGTACGTTCTGTACTGACTTGCGAATCGCAAATTGGTATTTGTTCGCGCTGTTACGGCGAAGACTTGTCTCGCGGTGAGCGGGTTGAACTAGGAACTGCTGCCGGAATTATCGCTGCGCAGTCTATTGGTGAGCCTGGTACGCAGTTGACTATGCGTACTTTCCACATTGGTGGTACTGCGAGTCGTGCTATTCAGGTGTCTGACACTAAAACGCGACGTGGCGGTACAGTCAAGTACGCTGGTTTACGTACAACTGTCAACCCAGAGGGCAAGACAGTTGCTCTGTCTAACACCGGTTCAATTCATGTGTGTGATGCTAAAGGTCGTACTTTAGATGAATACGAAGTGACCATTGGTGCGCACCTTCTAATTGATGACGGTGGCAAGGTGAAGAAGGGCGCACGCCTACTCACCTGGGACCCTCTCTTCGCGCCATTGCTAGCAATGGAAGACGGAGTAGTTCAATACGTTGATGTTGAAGAGGGTAAAACAATGCTCACAGAAGTCGATGAAAAGACTAATGTTGAACGAACCAAAATCATTGAGTCACGTGGAGATTTGCATCCGCAGCTGATGTTGCTTGATAAGAAAAACGGTTCTGTGCTTCACATTACATCGCTTCCTGATCAAGCTTACATCGAAGTTAAAGATGGCGCCAAGGTTAAAGCCGGTCAGATGATGGCTAAGGCACCTGCTGCTGGTGGTGGTACTCAAGACATCACGGGTGGTCTGCCTCGCGTTACCGAGTTGTTCGAAGCTCGTGTACCAAAGAATCCGGCAATCATGTCTGAGATTGAAGGTATCGTTACTCTTGGCGAGAAGCGTCGTGCTAAGCGCGCTATCCTCGTTAAAAACGAAGAGACTGGCATCGAAATTGAACACATGGTTCCACAGTCGAAACACTTGCGTGTGCACGATGGCGATCATGTTAAAGCTGGCGACCCTCTAGTTGATGGTCAATTGCCTCCAAATGACATCCTTAAAATTCAAGGTGAAGAACACGTGCAAGCGTATATGGTTGAGCAGATTCAATCTGTTTACCGGGCGCAGGGCGTAGGTATCGACGATAAGCACGTTGAAATCATTGTTGCTCAAATGATGCGTAAGGTTGTTGTGACAGAAGCCGGTGACTCTGAGTTGCTGCCTAACTCACTAATTGACCGCAAGAAATTTAGTGCTCTCCGGAACGAAATCGCTGTTGACCCAGACAAGGCGTTGCCAGGATGTCGTCCTGAAATCATGGGTATCACTAAAGCCTCTGTGCAGTCTGAGTCATTCATCTCGGCTGCTTCCTTCCAGGAAACAACTAAAGTGCTCACTGAAGCCGCTTTGCGTGGCAAGAAAGACACATTGCTTGGCCTCAAAGAGAATGTGATCTTGGGGAATTTAATCCCTGCTGGTACCGGATTCCGTGACTTACTCCGTACTCACGTTGAGCGTAAACACGATTTCGCCCAGTTTGAGGATGAATTAGATCTGTCCACATCATTTGATGCAGCAATGGCTGCTGAAGGAGCAGGGCTCTCAGAAGCTGCTGAAGAAAGCAATTAACCAATAAATCTACAATAAAGATTGACTTAGGGGCCAATTACGATAAAATTTTGGCCCTAAACGCCTAGACCTCTAGGAATAAACATAATGCCTACAATTAACCAACTAGTCCGCAAAGGCCGAAAGCCTCAACGCTCTGTTTCAAAGAGCCGCGTGCTTGATAAGTGCCCGCATAAGCGCGGTGTTTGTACACAAGTGAAGACAATGACTCCTAAGAAGCCTAACTCAGCGCTTCGTAAGGTAGCTCGTGTTCGTCTTTCCAATGGCAAAGAAGTAACGGCCTACATTGGCGGAGAAGGCCATAACCTTCAAGAACACTCAATTGTCCTAGTGCGCGGTGGCCGTGTACGAGATCTTCCTGGTGTTCGCTACCACGTTGTTCGCGGCACACTCGATTGTGCTGGCGTTGACGATCGTAAACAGGGCCGTTCAAAATACGGTGCTCGTCGAGATAAGTAATAGATATGCCACGTAACTTCAGATCAACCCAGAAATACCAAAAGCCAGATACGCGTTTTGGTTCAATGTTAGCGACTAAAATCATCAATGCAGTAATGCAAGATGGCAAAAAGTCAATTGCAACTGCAATATTCTACGAGGCCTGTGAAACGGCTGCAGCCAAGCTCGAAGACGTTAAGGTCGAAGAGGTGTTTGAAAAGGCAATAGAAAATGTGCGTCCAGCAGTTGAAGTTCGCTCAAAGCGAGTAGGCGGCTCAAACTATCAGGTGCCTCGCGAGGTTAACCCTAAGCGCGCCCAAGCTCTTGCAATCCGCTGGATTGTAAGCAACGCTCGCAAAAAGAAGGGCATGCCAATGGCAAAGCGCTTGTCTTCAGAATTCGTTGATGCTGTCAATAACACCGGTGCATCAGTGCAATGGAAAGAAAACGTCCACAAAATGGCTGAAGCAAACAAGGCATTTAGTCACTTTGCATTTTAAGCGCTAAGCATAAACTGTTAAACTCAGGCTGCTCTTTTACTAGGGCAGCCTGAGTTTTCTTATGTCTAAGACCATCATCATCCGACTTAATAAAGAGTCAGTCAAGAAATGCAGTCTCACGCCTCTGCGCCAGCGTGATGATTTAGACATTGAATGGCACCATTGCGACATAGGCGAAGAGGTCAACGTCGGCTCAGTAACTTTGCTTCATCCAGACGGCGAAATGTTAAGTTCTGATGACGATTCACGACCACTGTTGTTAGTCGATTCGTCATGGCGTGATTTGCCACGAGTGCTCGCAACTGTGCGCGGCGAATTTAATCTGCGCTGCTTGCCTAAGACCTTGCTTACTGCATACCCGAGAAAGTCGAAAACTTTTGAAGACCCAGAAACCGGACTCGCGAGTGTCGAGGCGCTTCATGCGGCAACAGTTTTTCTTGGTCGGCGTGATGATTCATTGCTAGAGGGTTACCATTTTCGCGAACAATGGCTCCAACAAAACACTCAGTTGACTAATGAAACCTAGCCTCTTACGGAACTTCGGCATTCTTGCGCACATTGACGCTGGCAAGACAACATTGTCAGAGTGCATTCTGTTTTTGACCGGTGCCGAATCGAGAATGGGCGCAGTTGATGTTGGTACTGCAGCGATGGATTGGCATAGCGAAGAGCGCGAGCGGGGCATAACTATTTCGGCAGCGGTTGCCCATTGCCCCTGGAGAGAACATCGGTTGCAATTCGTTGATACTCCGGGGCACGTTGATTTTGCCGCAGAGGTGCGTCGTAGTTTGCAGGTCCTAGATGGTGCAATTGTCGTTATTGATGCCTTAGAAGGTGTCCAAGCGCAAACTTATTCGGTTGTTCACCAAGCGCGTGACCACAGCCTGCCTCTGATATTTGTTTTTAATAAAATGGATAGGCGTTGTGCCGAATTTGCGTCATCATGCGAATCAGCGGCCGAGCAACTTGGGATTGATATCGTGCCGTTGCAACAAGCTTTTTTCGAAGATGAAAAATTCTGCGGAATCATCGATCTTGTTGAAATGAAACTTGTGCGTTGGAATCCTCAAGATGATACCGCTGACTGCACGCTACACGAAATCCCCGAGAGCTTGCTTGAGCGAGCAACTGAAGGGCATCAGCGATTATGTTCAAAGGTGGCTGATTTGAATCCTAGTTGTGTAGATCAGTTTTTGGAACACGCGACACTTCAGGCAGATGTTCTGCGAAGTGGGGTGGCTGATGCCGTTCGCTCAAGAAGTTGGTGCCCAGCCCTCGCTACTTCGGCATTGCAGAGGGTCGGTGGGCAGCAAGTGCTTGATGCTGTAGTTGATTATTTTCCTTCCCCAGTGGAACATAGCGAGATAATCCTTCACGATTCTCAAACGGGTAAAGACGTCTCTCTTTCTGCGTCTGATGCCGAAACAGTAGTGTATGTCTTCAAAGTCGAGCGTATTGGGCGTCAGGATGTGGCGTATGTGCGGTTGTTTTCCGGAGAGCTGGCCTGCGGACAACACCTGTTTTTAGAGCGCACCCAGCAGAAGTTTTTAGTTGAAGACTGTTTCACCGTGCTTGCTGATGACCTGCAATCGAAAGCTGTTTTTGTGTGTGGCTCTCTGTTTGTAATCAAGGCTGACATTGAACTGCAAAGCGGTGATACCCTTCGCTCAACTCATAAGCGAGGCGCGCTCGAGCCCGAATCGTTGTCATCTCCGGTGATGTCTATGCGGGTTGAACCCCCCAATGCCGAACGGCGCGACGACTTGCTGTTTCAGTGTAAGTGGCTATGTCGCTCTGACCCCAGCTTGGTGGTGCTTTCTGATGACAACCAAATCGTTTTGCAAGGGCAGGGGCAACTTCATCTTGAGATTGCTGCGAATCATCTACGCTCAATGTGCGATTATGAGGTCTATTTTGGCGGGGTGCTGATTGAAAAGTACGAGAGCGTTCTGGTGCCGCATGTTCTAGAGGTTAATTATTCTCATTTCGATGCGCAAGATAAGAGCGTATCAATTGAATTAGAGGTTTCGCCTAGCGAGGCCCACGGCGTACAATTGCGCTTTTCTCCACTTTTGAGTGACTGTGACGATGTCCTTCTTGAGCGCCTGTACTCATCGGCAGCTTTTGAGGGCTGGGTTGGCGTAAATGGTTATGCTTTGCGTGGTTTGTCCTTGCGCGTTGTCGATCTTCAGTTTGCAGAAGGCGCAAGAGAGCAAGACGGTCTGTTGGTAGCAGCTCTGCACCATTGTTTGTTGCAAATCCTTTCTGAGTATGGTGTTACGCAAAAGCCACATCTTAGATTCGAGATCAAGACACCAGATAGCGAGTTGTCTGCCGTTTTGGCAGATTTACAGAAGAGAAATGCTAAAATCCTAGCCGTAGGCCAACAGGATGGCTGTGCTAGAGTCAGCGCCGAAGCCTTCTTCTCTGATATGGCGAATTACTCCACAGAGTTGAGGTCGCAGTCTCACGGACGAGCTGAGCTCACAATTGGTGCTCAAAGCTGGAAAAGTTAAAATAATTGAGTTTTATTTGAATTTGGCCTAGGTAATTGACGGTATTGACTTGACCTTGGCTGAATAAATACTAAAATACCCGACCCAATTCCTGGGGAATGCCTCGCTAAATCCGGACCTAACCGCAACTTCTGCGGTGGATAGATTTTACGAGGCTTAAAGTGCATTAAATTAAAATGTCTAACCGCATTCAAATACGACTCGAGGCATACGACCACGAAGCAATTGATCAGGCAACTGAATCGATTATTGAAGCAGCACGCCTGACTGGCGTTAAGGTTTCAGGTCCTATCCCTCTTCCTACGCGTTGCGAACGTTACACAGTGTTGCGTTCACCTCACGTAAACAAGAAAGCCCGCGAGCAATTCGAAATCCGTACGCATAAGCGTCTGATGTACTTGCTCGAACCAACACCACAAACCATCGATGCTTTGAACCGCCTCGTGTTGTCAGCTGGTGTCGACGTGCGAATTAAACTCTAGTTCGCGTTAACTTAATCCCGCATGCTATAAACGCCTCTGTGAAATTGCCCCGAAATGGATACGGGAGAAAAACATGACTACTAAAAACTTTTTGTTGGCACAGAAGAAGGGGATGACCCAAATCTTCCGCGAGGACGGCTCCGTCGTTCCTGTCACAGTATTAGACGTAAGCGATTGTGCAGTCACAATGCTACGTACACCAGAGCGCGATGGCTACTCTGCCGTCCAAGTGGGTCTTAAGCAGGCTCGCGATAAGCACGTTGCTAAACCTCAACGCGTTGCCGCTGAAAAGGCTGGCGTCAAGAACTACAGAAGCCACTGTGAGTTTCGTGTTGATTCAGTTGAGGGCTTTGAGCTTGGTCAAGAATTGACATCTGAGGTTTTCACTGTTGGCGAAGTGGTCGACATTGCTGGTAAATCTAAGGGACGCGGTTTTGCCGGTTCTATTAAAGCTCACGGCTTCCGTCGTGGTAACGAGACTCACGGTTGTCAAACTGTGCGTGCTCCTGGCTCGATTGGCCAGTGTGCATATCCAGGTCGTGTTTTTAAAGGCACGCGCATGGCTAAGCATTACGGTAACTCACGCTTCACAATCAAAAACAGTGTTATTGAAGGTGTAGATGTTGAACGCGGACTACTCTTGGTTCGCGGTGGTGTTCCAGGCCCGCCTAATGGTCTGATTCAGGTAAGTACTGCCAGAACAGGCATTCAACCTAAGTAGTGAAAGCGAGATAATAAAATGTCAAAAATCACAACTTACGATTTAGGATCAGGCTCAACAGGCGAAAAAGATTTTTCTGCCGAGCTTGGTGAAGCACCTCTTTACCGCACTATGAAAGATGCGGTAGTGATGTACCAGTCAAATCGCCGCCAAGGCGATGCTCACGTAAAAACTCGTGGCGAACTTCAGGGGCATACAGCTAAGCCATGGAAGCAAAAAGGTACTGGCCGAGCACGTGCTGGTGACCGTCGCTCTCCATTGTGGGTTGGTGGTGCTACCACTTTTGGTCCACGTAATACTCGCCGTTGGTACTACAGCTTGCCAAAGCGTCAGCGTAATGTTGCATTGCGTTCGGCTTTGCTGGGTAAGTTAAATGACGGTGAAGTAATCGAGGTAAGTGGTTTGTCTTTTGACGAGCCATCTTCGAAGGCTGCTCGCCATATATTGCAGGGTTGCAATGTCGCTGATGGCAGCGTTTTGGTCCTTACAGCTCAACACGATGACAACGTTTACCGTAGTTTTCGTAACTTTCCACGCGTCACTGTCATGACAGGTGCTGATTCTAATGCTTACGAGTTATTGGCTCACAAAAATGTCATTGCCCAAGAAGGCGCACTCGAAGCAATGATTGCTCGTTTTTAATCGTTAAAGAAAGGTAAAGAAAATGCAAACAAACGAAGCTTACGAAATCATCCAGAAGCCAATTCTCACCGAGAAGTCAACTTCTGAGCAAGAACGTGCCAACGTCTACCGTTTCGAGGTAGCTGGTGGCGCTAATCGCATCGAAATCAAGCAGGCGGTAGAAATGCTGTTTGAAGTTCAAGTCGACTCAGTCAAAACAATGATCCGTAACGGCAAAATGCGCCGTCGCGGTGCATCTTACTTTCGTACATCTAGCAAGAAAATCGCTTTGGTGAAACTAGTTGAAGGAAGCAAAATCGATCTTCTGTAATCTGTTTACAGAATAACTACATAAAATAATGGGAATTAAGTACTACAAACCGACATCACCAGGCCGCCGCGACGGCTCGGTGCTTGATCGTGCAGAGTTAACACGCCAGACCCCCGAGAAGAGTCTATTGCAGCCACTTAAGAAAACTGGTGGCCGCAACAACCTAGGTCGTGTTACAGCTCGTCATAAAGGAGGCGGCGCAAAGCGTCGTTACCGTATGATTGACTTCAAGCGTAATAAAGATGGCGTGATGGCTAAAGTCGCACACATCGAATACGATCCAAACCGTACTGCATACATTGCTTTGCTGCATTATGTAGATGGCGAAAAAGCATACATCGTTTGGCCGAAGGGTCTCGCGCAAGGCGACATGATTAGTTCAGGTCCTGATGCAGAGCCTAAGGTGGGCTGCTCAATGAAGTTGAAGGATTTACCTTTAGGTATTGCTATTCACAACATTGAAATGCGTGCTGGTCAGGGTGCGAAGCTTGTGCGTTCTGCAGGCGCTAGCGCTCGTTTGGCTGCTCGCGAGGGCAACTACGCATTAATTAATATGCCATCTGGCGAATTGCGCAAAATACATGTTGAATGTCGCGCAACAATCGGTGAAGTTGGCAACGCAGATCATAAAAACGTTAAGTTGGGCAAAGCCGGGCGCAGTCGCCATATGGGCAAGCGTCCTCACGTTCGTGGTGCTGCTATGTATCCAGCCGCTCACCCTCATGGTGGTGGTGAAGGTCGCACAATGGGTAAGAACCCAGTCTCTCCTTGGGGTCAGCCTGCTAAAGGTTACAAAACGCGTCAAAAGCGTAAGACCACATCCAAGTTCATCGTTCGTCGCCGTAAAACAGGAAAATAATAAGTCATGGCTAGAAGTATCAAGAAAGGTCCGTGGATTGAGCCGCGCTTGCAACGTCGAGTTGACAAGGCTGCTGAAATGGGCAGCAAGAAGCCGATCCGTACATGGGCTCGCGCTTCAACGATCGTTCCAGACTACGTTGGTCTAACCTTTATGGTTCACAACGGACGTCAATTCACCAAAGTCTACGTGACAGAAGACATGGTAGGTCACCGTTTGGGCGAATTCGCTCCTACGCGTACCTTCAAAGGTCACGACAAGAATTAATCATGGAATACCGCGCTTCACATCGCTACGCACATATGTCACCACACAAGGCTCGCGCCGCAGCGAACCTTATCCGTGGCTTAGGCGTCAACCAAGCATTATTGTTGCTTGATGGCCACCGCACTCGTGGTGCATCCATCTTTTCTAAGGTGCTTAAATCAGCCATCGCTAATGCTGGCCAAAACGATGCAGTTAACGTTGACGATTTAATCGTAAGCGATGCTCGCGTTGATGGCGGTCCATTGGTTCACGGTCGTCCTCGTTTCCGTCCAGGTCCTATGGGTCGTGCAATGACAATTCGTCGTCGTACATCTCATTTCCGTATCGGTGTATCTGAAAAAGTTACAGCAGAGGCTAAATAATCATGGGACAAAAAATACATCCAATCGGTTTCCGTATCGGCGTAAGTGAGCCTTGGCGTTCACGTTGGTTTGCTCGTGGTAAAGATTACCCAGAGCAAGTCTTACTCGATTATAAAATCCGTAAACTAATCAAAGATCGTTTCCGCAAGGGGATTATCTCACGCATCGATATTGCTCGTCGCTCTGAGCGCGTAACCATTCAACTGCTTGTTACTCGTAAGGGTGAAGTTATCGGTAAGGGTTACAGCACGCGTGACCAATTGGTCACCGACCTTGAAAAAATGTCTGGCCTTGAAGTCAAGCTTGACATCCAAGAGGTGCGTCACTGGGATCTCGATTCACAGACTATTGCTGAAAACTTAGCTGCTGCTATTGAGCGTCGTGTTTCTCCTCGTTTCCAAATGAAGCGAGTAATGGAAAACACCATGAATGCTGGTGCTGAAGGCATCAAGATATTGGTTGCCGGTCGTATCGACGGAAAAGAAATGGCGCGCACGATGTCTGTTCGTGAAGGCCGTGTGCCGCTGCAAACTCTCTCCTCACGAATCGATTACGGTTTC